>Ga0308160_10000238_pt1 | contig 133013 bp, 149 predicted proteins | sample PhyFR1_FD_201036 | JGI IMG/M metagenome (GOLD analysis project Ga0308160, IMG submission 201036) | Phyllosphere microbial communities from UC Gill Tract Community Farm, Albany, California, United States - DLSLF.R1 | ecosystem: Host-associated > Plants > Phyllosphere > Unclassified | place... | reverse complement strand
GTGTGTAGTACGGGTGGGGGGGGGGGAAACGACGACCGCACCTGGAACTTGTCGATGAGGACCTTCGAGAGGAGCTTCTCGACGGGGACGTCGTGCTTCTTAGCCCAGGCGACGGTGATGCGCGGGTCGATGTAGTTGATCTTGGACCTGCCAGCCGGGGGCGGGCGTTCGAGAGGGGGGGGGAGCGAAGGGGTCCAAGGAAGGTTTCGTCGGGTGTCAGGACTGGAAGGAGGTCAGGCGTGAAGGGGTCGGGGAGGGGCAGGACGCACGTGCCGAGCGCGACGGCCGAGCCCTCGTCCCGGTCGACGACGGTCATCTTGGCGGCGCTGCGTGAGCAAGGGGTCAGTCCTGAGCACGACCGACGGCGGAGGCGAAGGGAGTTCAACGGGGGGGTGGGGGGGCAAGGTCACGCACGCGATGCGCTCGTCGAGCTTGCCGATCGCCTCCTGGATCTTGTCGACCGTCTGCGAGGCCTTGGCCTCGGCCTTGCCCTTGGCCGTCTGCTTGCGCGTCTCCTTCCACTTGGCCTTGATCGCCTTGAGCTGCTCGGCCAGCGTCTCCTCCGACTCGAGCTCCTCCTTGGCCTCGGCCCGCTTCTCGTTGAGCTGCCACCCCCCCGCGCGATCGAGTCATCGGCGTCAGCCTCCAGGCAAGGCCCCCCTCGCGACAAGCGCGCGCACGCAACTCACCTTCTCGAACGCCTTCTTCTTGCGCTCCATCTCGAGCTGCTCGAGCTCCTCCTCGTGCGAGGTGACCCACTCGTCGTCGAGGTCCGACTCGGCCTCGGCAAAGAGGCCCTTCTTCTTGGTCTTGTCGTCGAGGTCGTGCGCCTGGTGCCGGAGCTTCATCCGCTGGTACTTGAGTGCGAGCACCTGCGAATGTGACGGCGCGTAAGCATCGGCCCTGGACCTGCGCGCACGCACGGCTGAGGTGGGGGGGGGGGGGATAAACGCACCTTGTCGTTGAGCTTCTGCATCGAGGCCGAGTGGCCCTTGGAGACGGCCTTCTGGTGGTTGCAGAGGACGGCGACCTCGCGATTGGCCCGGTTGTAGGCCAGCAGCTTGTCCGGGATCGAGGCGTGTGTGTCGGTGACGGCGTCGAGCCGCTCCTGCATCGTCCACGAGGCGTTGTACGTTCGGAAGACCTTGGCGGAGAGGCCCGGCATCAGGCTGCTCAGGTGCTTGTTGAGGCCGGTTGTCTGTGCGGAGGGCAGGTGGGCGCATCCCCGTTGTCAGCCTCGTCGCCTGCGAGAGCGCCCGGCCTGCAGCGAAGCGAGACGGACCTCGAGCCGGTCAAAGATCTGGTCCGTCTCCTCCTTGTCCTTCTTGAAGATCTTGACATTCTTGAAGACCTGGGGGTCGACCTCGACGACGTTGAGGTAGCGGATCGAGTCCTTGCCGAGAAAGTCGAACCGGAGCTGGTTCGGCGGCTGGAGCTGGAGGTGCTCGAGCCGGAGCGAGCAGCAGCCGACCGTGTCGGCCTCGTCCTCGCCCTTTTCGTTGCCGGCACGAAGCGCGAGCACGTCGATGAAGTACATGGCCGTCGCCCGCTGCCGCCGGCCCATGTCCTTGTCCTTGAGGTCGCGCGTGTAGTCGGCACGGATCTTCTCGATATAGTCCTAGAGGGACCGGGCAACGAGGGGGAGGGGCCATGATCGAGACCGTCAGTCAGGGGCCGAAGCGATGGGCAGCACGCGGAGCGATGGATCGACGCTTTACCTTGAGCTTGCGCGCCTTCTCAAACTTGGCCATGTCGCTCTGGCCCTTAAGCGACGAGCCGGCGGCGAGAAAGACGTACTTGATGTTGCCGTTGACGTTTTCGTTCCAGGTCGCGAGCCACGTCACCTTCTGGTCGTGCTGGATCGCCTTCCACTTGCCGGGGACGTTGGGGATCGGCACCGGCGCATCCTTGCCGATGTTGATCGTAATGTCCTCGGGCCGGAGCCGAAACTTGTGCGTGCCCTTCTTGGGGTGCTCGCCCCGGCCGCGGAAGAGGCCCGGCGGCTCGACCCGGAAGTTGCCGACCTTCTCCTTCCGGCCGTCGAGGATGCAAAACTGGTAGTCCTTCTCGGCCTCCTCGCGCGCAAGCTTGATCCTGGCGGCGGAGCGGGGCGGGCGCGCGTCAGACGTCAGCGTGGGTGCCCGCCGACGAAAGAGACAGAAGGGGAGAGACCGTACTCCTTCTTGGCGGCGGCGCTGAGCGACTTGGTCCGCTCGCGCTCCTCCTCAAAGTGGGCGTGGATGGCCGAAAAGTCGCACTTGTCGAGCTCGGTGATCGCGATGCCGTTCCGCGGCGGAAACTTTTTAAGCACCGTCTTGAAGTCGCGGAAAAAGTTTGCGCGGAACACCTTGTCCTGGGCATGGTCCGTCTCGATCATCTTTCCGAAAAAGCCGGCGACCTCCTCCGACTCGGGCGGCAGGTCGACCGCCTTGCCTGCAGCACGCGTGCGCGCGGAGTCAGCCAGCGAGGGGGGGTCAGTCTGCTGTACGCGCTCCAGAGCACGCGCGTGCGGGGACCGGTCACGCACCGTCGTACTTGAGCTTGACGCCGGCCGGCAGCGGCTCGTACGCCGGCGGGAAGAGGACGCCGTTGTGCGAGAGCGTGTCCCACTTGATCGAGGCATCCTCCTTCTGGTGCTCCCACCACCGGTACTTCTCCTCCTCGGCGTCGGCCCTACCGGTCGACCGAGGCGAGAGCACGGCGAGGGTCAGCCGCAGAACCCGAGGAGCCAGAGCCAAAAGGGGCTCGCACGCACTCGTCCTCTTCCTTTTTCTGGCTCGCCTTCTTCGCCGCCGCTGCCTTCTTCTTCTCGGCCGCCGTCGGCTTCTTGTCCTTGAGCGGCTTCTCCGCCTCGGATGCGCTCGTCTCCTCCTTCTTGGCCGCCTTCTTCTTCACCGGCGCCTTGGCGGTTTTGGACTTGGCCTTGGCCTTGAGCGGCTTGTCGTCGTCGTCGTCGTCGTCGGCCTCGGACGAGAGGTCGGACGAGGCCGGCGTGGCTTTCTTGCGCTTGGCCGGCGCCTTCTTGGCCGCCGGCTTGGCCTTGCCCGCGGCGGCCGCCTTCTTCTTGGGCTTCGCCTCGTCCTCGTACGCCGACGAGCCGCCGTCCTGGTCGCCGTCCGATGAGTCGCTGCCCGGGAGACGATGACGGCCGGTCAGTCTATCGGGGCCGGGATAGCTCTCGACCCGAGCGGTGGAAGTTACACACCTCTCCTCCTTCATCGATTTGCGCTTCTTGCCCTTGGCCGGCGCAGCCCGGCGCGGCTTGAGCGGCGCGTCACTCTCGCTCTCGCTTGCCGCCGGCTCCTTCTTGACCGCCGACGTCGGCTTCTTGTTACGCTTGATCGGCGGCAGCTTGGCCAGCGGCTTGCTGTCGTCGTCCTCCTCGGCGCCGGCGACCGAGCGCGACGGACCGGCCTTGGGCGAGGTGGCCGTCGAGGTTGAGGCCGTCGTTGGCGGTCGGGCAGAGGCCTTCTGCGAGAGCGGGACCTCCTCTTCCGACATGTCGGACGAGTCGGCCGGCGGCGCCTTCTTTGGGCCGTGGCCGTTGCCGTTGGCGCTCGTGCCGCTAGGCTCGGCCGCCGGCGGTGGTGAAGGCACGCCCGGGTGCGGAAGCGAGGGGTCAATCTTGACGGCCGTCGAGAGCACCTGCGTGTGGAGGCGGAGCGCAAAGACACTGGCATCAGATTCGCTGTGAAGCGTTCGAGTGAGCAAGAGGGGAAAGCGGGCGGCCCAGCGCACCTGGTGAGCTCCGCCAGGGGCACCCGACGGCGGCGGCGGCGGACCGGCGTCGGCCTCGGCATCGTCCTCGTCCGAGCTCTCGATCGCCGTCTTGCGCTTGACGACCGGCGGGGGGACGCCCTTCTTCTGCTTCTTGGCCTACGTAGTCGGAGAGAGCCAGCGTGCGAGAGAGGTCAGCGAGCGAGCGATGAGGAGTCGGCGGCATGCCTGCAGCGAGGCGCGACGCGTCGTCGGCGCCCCTGGCGAGGCCAGTCGAGAGAGCGAGAGGTCGACGCTCGCTCGCGTCTGACTCCAAGCCTCGCTGCTGCCCCTCTTCAACGGCCCGACAGAGCGCGAGCGAGAGACAGGAAACGTACCGGCTTCTTGGCCGCCGTCTCGTCCTCGTCGCTCGGGCTGTCCTTGGCCGCCCGCTTGAGGCCGCCGTCGGCAGGCGACGTCGAGATGGTCGGCGGTGCCGGCTGCTCGGGGCCGCTGCCGGCAGCGAGGGTCGTCGACTCCGTCTCCATGGGCTCCATTGCTTCGAGCGATGGCGGTGGTGCTGGACTCGTCGGAAACTGAAGCTGGTGCGAGCGTGTGTGTGTGTGTGTGTGTGTGTGTGTGGGTGAGTCTGGCTTGGAGGGGGTGGCGAGCAGGGCAGAAGAGGGAGAGGGTTGGTGCGGGCGGCGGGCGGTTCTTCCCTCCCGTCCTGCATCGGCCCTGCATCGGTCGGCCGGCGCAGCGAGCAGCCCACGCCCAGCCTTCGTCCCCGTTGACCAGCAACATCGACCTCTCTCCCTCTCTCCTCCTCGCCGTCCCTACTGCCTCATATCCCAGATCCTGCAGAGGCTTCTCCTTCCGCTCCTCGCTTGCTTCCGGGTCTTGACCACCCCCTTAGCCGGCCAGATCGTCTTCAGACCTGTCTGCTCCCCTCCCCGGCTGCCACCCCCCAACCCCCCGTGCCGGGAGCGATGCACCACCCGCTCAACCTCCGCGTCCTCCAGCGGCAAGATCCGACGATCAGCGCGATCCTTGAGTCGACCTCGTACGCCGTCCTCTACGACTTCACCGATGACCGCTGGCACAAGACGGGCAAGGAGGGCACCCTCTTCCTCTATGAGCGCGACACGACCGCCGCTCCCGGCCCGTCACGCGGCCTCTTCCTGCTCAACCGGTCGAGCCCAGAGAACTTCAACCATCCGATCCTCCCCTCGACCGAGCTCGACATGCAGGGCAAAGTTCTCATGATTGAGGATGCCGGACCCGATGACTGTGCGTCTGGATCTCCTGCGCCGGGCCGTCGCGTAATCGGACAGGCGCTGACGACCGCGAGGCTGCTCCTGATCCGCCATTGCTGGCCGCAGCCAACGTCGTCTCCGGCCTCTGGGTGTCGAATGGCGAGGAAGGCCAGAAGCTGCTTGATCGCTTGACCGAGTGCGTCCTACGCCCACGCCCGGTCTAGCCGTTGCTGTACTCTTCCTGACAGAGCGCACTCTTGCTCGCCTGGCTCTCAGGGTCCGCGACTCGCTTCGTACGAGTCGCGTGCCGGGCCCTCTGCCCACTTCGGCAGCCGCTATCGGCTCGCCCGACGGTGCCAGTGCACTGTCATCCCTCTTGTCGAACCTCGCCACCTCGGCCGGCCCCCCCGCTGCCGCCTCATCAACGTCCTCGTCTCGATCGCAACCGCCGCCCTCGTACGCTCTCGCTCCGTTCGCCGCCTCTTCCAGCACGTCCGACGCCGTTCAGGTCTCTTCCTCCTCCGCATCCACGCCAGCAACGAACCCCTCTCTTGTAGTACCAGCAGCAACGACGACGACGACGACCGACGGCTCGCTCTCCTTCAACGAAATCCTCACGCGCCTCCAGTCGCCGGCCGTCCTGCCGGCTGTCCCAGTTTCGGCCGGCACCGCTGGCAGTCAGCCCCATCCGGCCCAAGTCCCGTTTCCCCACTCGCCACCCCGCCAGCAGTCCCATCACTTCCAGCAACCGCAGCAGCCCCCGCGCAGCTCGCCCGGTCCCTTCCACGTCGGACCGTCTGGCGGGCAGACGCCGACGTCCTTCTACCCGTACCCACTCCATCAGCTTCACCACCAACATCACCAGCAAGCCCACTCATCCCCCGTCCACACGTTCGCCCACAACCCAGCCACTACCGGCGGCCGTCCAGGTCCGGGCTCGCCTTCTGGCTCCCCATACCTCCGACACGCCGCTCCTCAGCATTCGCAACCCCCGCCGCCACCGCCGCCTTCATTCGGCTTCGCCTCCCACCAGCCTCATCCCTCATCGCCGTTCGCACAACGCACAGCGGCTTCCACGGGGCCGTCACACCCTCACATGTACGGCCCTGGTCCCCCGCCACCGCCGCCACCGTTCAACATCGGTCCCAACCCGCACAACCACCAGCAGCAGGCTTCGCCCTCCCGGCCAGCCCTCGGCTCCGGGCCGGGCAGCTTCCCGCCGCCTTCGACGACGACAACACCGTCCGCCGCCGCAAATCTGCCGCGCGGGACGCAGCTGCTCGACCAGATGTTCAACTCGCTCGCGCCGGCGCCTGTGACGGCACAGGGCCGTTGAGAGGCTCCCGCGCTCGCCTCTCCACCTCTTTCCACTGCTGCCCCGACTCGGTCAGCTTGCATTGGCTCTGCATGAGCCGTCGCAGCGACTCCTGAGTGTGAGAGTGTTGTGGACGCGTTTGATGGCTAGCGGGCGTTGTGCGATCGAGTGACCCCTTGCTCGCTCCGCCCGATCTGTCCTCGGTCAGCTGGCTTCCCGACGCCCTCCCCTCCTTAGGAAAAGGCTCGTTTCCGAGAGCCGGGGCGGGTGCCGGCGTCGCTCCCTGCCTAGCTAAGTGCTGTGACAGACGAGAGCTCGTGTGAGAGCGAGACATGGTCACAGGAGCTCGGACAGTGTAACAACGGGGGTCAAAGGGCAAGTCGGAATCGAAGGAAGAAGGGATGAAAGGGCGGGGTATCGACTAAACAGAGCAGCCTGGGGGTGCTCTCGAGCCAGGAGGGAGATGACGTCGAAGATCGAGGTGGGGTTTGGGGGAGAGGAACGGTCCTGCTAGCCTAAAGGGCGCTAGAAGCCGACGTTCAGATCGTCCAGCGTCAGCGCTCCGTGAGCCGTCCAATCCTCCTCGACGACGACCTCCTCATGAGACGCCTTGAGCCGGCCACCGACCGATGACGTGCGCTCCTTCCCCTCGCCGCCCCCGCCGTCCCTACCACCACTCGGGGCGCCAGCCGACGACCCCCGCCCGCTGCTTCCAGAGCTCCCGACGACGACGCTCGCTCGCCCTCCGTTTGCGGCAATCGATCTCGAGACACCTAGCGGCGGTGCCGCCGGCGGGCGCAGACCCGCCCCGGCGTGAACAGGTGGGGGGGCCTGGCGTGAGACGCGGAGAAGCTTGGTCGGCGGTTTCGAGCCGATGTCGACCGAGCGGTATGAGGCGAGCTCGTCTGGCGCCCAGTGTTCCAGGCAAGGGGAGTGAGGGGGGGCCAGTGGAGTCAGGGCTTGCTCTCAGGGGCGGGCGAGAGATGGGAGGCCAGAGGCGCACCTCGTAGACGGGTGTTCTCCCGTTCGGCCTCTTGCAAGTCGATGCCGAGCGTGACGCTATGCTGTAGACCGACGCAGCCCGATCCGGTAGCAAGTGGATGGTCAGCCTTGGGCTCTACGAAACAGAGGGCCAATAAAAAGGTGATTTTGCAGGCTCGCTGACGCACTTGCTTGTAGTCGAGCAGCTCGGACCGGATCTTTCCGAGGTAGGTGATGCGCTGGTCGGCGTTCTGGTTGCCGAGGAGCTCTGCGTTCTGGGCGGCAAGTGTCCGGGCCTCGTCCTCGGCCAGGCTGACGTCCAGCCAAAGTCGAGTCCGGTCAGAGCGGTCAGCCCGATATCTGAGGCAAAGCAAGACAGACCTGGAGAGGTGGATGCGAGAAGGACGCACTCAGTCAGCTCGGCCAGGACGCCGTTCTCCTTCAGTTGCGATGTGTAGGCCGCCTCAAACTCGTGGGCGTCCTCGAGCGCGCGTTGGAGCCTGCAGTCAAAGGAGACGACACCAGGGGGGTCAGCGAGAGAAAAAATAAGCCTTGGCGTAGAAGGAAAAGGGGGGGGACGCACTTGCCGAGATCGCTTCGCAGGGCCTCCTGCGCGACCTTGCTTTGGCCCAGCGTCGAAGCGAGCCGCTTCACCGTCTCGCGCTCGACTGCAAACGCCTCCTCTGCCCTCTTCGCAGCCGCCCGCAGCTCACGCTCGACGATCACGTGCTGAGCCTCGTCGGCCGTCTGCGTCTCCTGGAGTAAGGCGAGTACCGAGCGGGCCTCGTCCTCACGCGAGCGGACAGCAGCGAGCTCGATGCGTGCGGTTGCCTGCTCGGCGGTGTGCTGGGCGACGGCGCGCTCAGCGTGCTCGAGCTTCAGCTGGACAGCCTTGAGCGAGCTGACGGCGGTAGTGAGCTCGTCGGTGAGTGCCGATGAAGCGAGTCCGTCGTCAAACGAGGCCATTGCGAGGTCTCGGTGTCGACGCTCGAGGAAAGCGACGCGGTCGACCAGGTGGGATTGGAGCGCCGCGTCAATGGCCGCCTTGGTCGCATAGCATCCTGCGGTCGTTTCGGCTGACAGGAACGCCTCGAGCGGAGGTCGCTCCGGATTCATACGCGGCGCTGGTGCCTCGTTGACGAGCGACTGGAGCGTCGTTTGGAGGGCGTCGGCCCTCTCATCTGACGCAGACAGGAGCTCCTCGAGCGCCACCACTCGCTCGGCCAGGTCCTTCTGGTGCTGTCTCGAGACGCGGAGTGGGAGTAGCCGAGCTTGGGCCGTCGTGAGCTCGCGCTCGAGCTCGGTCACTCGAGCGCGAGAGGTTTCGTACGTCGAGCGCTCGATGGATGTTTCGGCGAGCCGGCCGTAAAGCGCGCTAGCATCGGCGAGGAGCGCTTCGAGCGTTGACGAGTGCTCGCCGGCCCGCTCGGCCGCTTCCTCGGCCGCCTCGAGTCGCCTTTCGAGGCACTCGATGCGATCCGCCAGCCGGGCGGCCTCCTGCTCAGCCCCCTCCTTTTCCTTGGCCGCCCGATGAGCCGTTTGCTTCTCCTCCCGGATCGAGCCGAGCAAGACAAGCTTCTCGGCATCCCATTCGACGCGAGCTTGGACGAGCCGGCCCCGGTCCTTCGCCGCTTCTGGTTGGCTCGACGTGACAGCGAGCTGCGTCTCCAACGCGGCAACCCGGGCGGTCCACTGTCGGATGGGCAGAGCGAGGAGCGCTTATCAGTGACGTTCCTCCTCGACGGCCGGGCTGAGCACACAACCGAGGTCGAGTAGACGCACTTTGGCCTTGTCATCCTTGTGGATCTGCCTGAGCTCCTCTACCCGGCGAGCCGTCTCGGCATCCCGCTTGCGCGCGTCCCTCTCCTGCGACGTGCCGTCCGCCTTCTCGAGCTAGTCGGTCGGTCGCCGTCAGGAGGGGCAGTTGCACGTCAGCCAGAGCCTCTTGCGTGCGTAGAGAAGCGATGATGAAGGACGCACCTGGGCGCGGAGAGCCGACTCCTTGTGACCTGCGGGCGCACAAAGACTCAACGTTAGCCAGCTCTCGTCCAACAGGGGCTCACCCTGCGACACGCATGCAACTCTGAACGGCACTTACGGGCCTCCCTCCTCGCGCTCTCCACCTCGTCCTGCAACTTCGCACGCCCAACCACCGCCTCCCTCAGCTTCTCCTCGGCCCTCGCCGCCTTCTGCTCGAATCGCCCGCTGACGGCGAGCAGGTGCTCGTATTCCTTCCTGCCGAGCGTCACTTGGGAACTGGCGGAGGTCGAGGAGGAAGGCGCACGACGCTTGGTGGCCGGCAAGGCGGATGAGGGGGGGACCGGTTGGCGGCGGGACTGCGTAGTAGATCGTCTCGCTGGCGTCAGACCTGCGGACGGTCGTCAGAGAGGGCAAGGCAGGTGAGGGGTCAGCTCTTGATAGGGTCAAGAAGCGCAGTCCCCCGCCGACGCAGACAGGCCGCGCACCTGGTGCTCCGAGCTTCAGTGTCCCCTCCTTGCTCTCGCCGCTGACGAATAAGCCTGCAAAGAGGTCCTTCTCCTCGCGCATCGACCGGCCACTCGCATGCTCGTCGCCGGCGGGAGCTCGACGGATGTCTGCCATCGTCGTCGTCGTCGTCGTCGTCGTCATCGATGTGGTTGGGTGCGACCGCGCATGAGCTTGCAAGGAGCTCGCGCTCGGCTCGACCGCCGCCGCCGCCGCTGCTTGAGGCCGGCTCACCAGCTGCGTGAACATCCGTAGCTGTCCAAGGAAAGGCAGGGGCTAGGTTGACGATGACTCGATCGTAGCTGGATGGGTATGGTTGCGAGGGGTGTTGGGGGCGAGGGGGTGAGAGCCGCCAGGCCAGGGGAGCGACGCGTCGTCGTCGATCGCCCAACATCGGCCGCGTCGGGCGCGCCGGCTCAATCGGCTCGGTCAAAAGAAGGGTCGTTCGTGATAATGCGTTGGGATGCTACGGGCTGAGCAAGGCAGGACGGAAAGGGCAGTCGTACAGTACGTGCGAGCAAGAGCGAAGCGGGACAGAAGGTACAGGCCGGAGCAGCGGGCTCGTGCAGGGTCAAAAGGACTGGGGGCGGGGGGGAGGGCAGGCTAGTCACAACATCACTCCGGGAGCCGGCCTCAGCTGTCGAGCTCAAACGAGGCGTCGTCGTCCACCTCGGCTGAGGAAGGCAAGCCGTCGAGCGCGGCAAGAACGAACGCCCGGTCGGCGCGGTGCTCTGCGAGCCGGTCCGCGCGAGCGGCGGCCTCGCGCTCGGCGACGGCGGAGGGGGCAGGAGCGCCGAGTGCGGCCGAGCGGGAGAGAAGGGCTGACGACCGCGGGGTCGTCGAGTGGGTCGCAAAGGGCAGGGCGGTCCTGCGCGAAGCGACCGCGCCAGCAGCAGGAGCAGCAGGAGCAGCAATAGCTGTCGTTGGCGTTCGAGCTTTCAAACCAGCAGGCGCCCGCCGAGCCGCAGCTGTCGAAGTGGCCGCCGCAGGGTCCCTTGCTGTCGTCGTCGTCGTCGTCCGCTGCTGTCGCACAGCTGAAGCCGCCTTCAGCGTGTTAGGGACGTTCGTGGCCGCTCGACGCGGGCCGGCCGTTGTACTTGAAGCGCCGAGCCCGCCCGCCGGGCGGCGAGATGGCGCGCTGGTGGCGGCAACGGGTAGAGTGAGCGGCTTGGCGGCGGTCGTGCGCTGGTGCGACTTGAGCGCCGAGAGGGGTACGTTGAGTAAGGCGGCGAGGTCCTCGTCCGAGTCTTGATTCATAGGCGAGGCGAGATTTGCAAGAGGTCAGGGATCGGCTGAAGAGCCTGCAGCCGCGGGTGGGCGGACAAGGAAGGACGCACCATACCCGCCCTCGTCGTCGTTGTCATTGTCGTTCGCGCCAGCCCGGGCCGTCCACCGGAAATGGTCCATCTCCCAGCCTCCGCGGGCCTCCCAGCCTTCTGGGCTCCGTCTCGCGCTGGCCGCATACGCCCGCTCGTCCGAGTCCTCCCACGGGCGGACGACGGCCATTGCGCGGACGGCAAGACCGAGGGCGACCGGGTCGTCAACGTCATAGGCGAGCGAGAGGGGTTCGTCGTACGTCGCTGAGGAGAAGGCGGGCATGTACTCGGGCTCGAGCTCGTCGGACGCCGCCTCCTCGGCAAGCGCGGGCGCCTCGGCCAGGTCGGCCAGACCGCCGGGCGCAGATAGCTGCTCGAGTTCGAACGACGCGTCGTCGGCCGGTAAGGTCCTGTCCATCGGCGTCGAAAAGGCCGGCGGTGGTGTCCTCTGCCGTTGCCGCTGGTCAAGCGGCGTGTGGAGCTTGGACGAACGCCGTCGAGTCGTCCGGGTCGCCGAAGGCAAGGGCGTCTGGAACACGGCGGCCTGCTTAGCGACGCCGCGGGCGCCAGGGCCAGGCGTCGCGAAGGCGGCTGCCCGTTTCGACGGGGGCGCAGGCGTTCGGAACGGCTGCTGCTGGGCGTGATACGACGAGGAACCGTTGGTGACGTCCCCGAAGGAGGGCTTGGTCGGACCGGCCGCAGGGGCGAAGGTGGCCGACTTGGAGTGGGGCAGGGTCGAGCTCGATGGACCGCCGGCGCAGGAGGACTGGAAGAGCCGGAGGGGAGCTGGCGAAGCGGGCGAGGTGGTCGACGAGGTCAGCGACGGGGAGGGGAGGCGGGGCGGGCGCCTGCGGACGCGTCGAAGCCGCGGGAGGCGCACCAATGTTACCCTCTGCGTCCTGCCCTCCGACCCTTCCTGGCCCGAGACTCGCACCGAGCCCCTTGCGGCCAGTTGTCATCGCACCCTTCCCGCCGCCTGCGCCGGCTCTGCCAAAGGGCGTCTTGGCGGCGGCGCCCTTGCCGACGGTCCGCGCGCCGCCGCCGCCGGCAGCAGCAGGCCCGTCCTTGTGGATCGCAAGCCCACGGGCGGGCGTCTTGGACGAGAAGGAAGGGTAGAGGTTTTCCTTGTGTGGCGCGTGGTAGTGCGAGGCAGGCCGGGAGGACAGCATCGTGAGACGAGAAAGAGGGACAGGAGGAAGAGAAGGAGAAGGTGGCGCGTCGGAGGGTCGAGGTCGGCGGGCTCGAGAGCGGCGCGCGGGCACGAGAGAAGGCGAGCGGGCGCGACGGCCCCGGCCGGCTGATGATGCGCCCGTGGCGAGCGGTGCCCGGTCTCGCTCGACCGCCACCCACCCACCCATCACCAACGCTCGACAAGGCGCCCACCATGTCCTAGTACGCACACCTCGCCTGGTGCAGCACACACATGTCGACCGATGGGACGAAGGAACTGACGGCCTCTGCACCTGGCGCGATGGCCTCTCTCGCTCTCAGCGCACCTCCGGCCTATACCGACGATCACCCCACCACCGCGGCCAAGAAGCCGACGACCTCGTACCAAGCGACCGACGACGGCGGCGCTGGACCGAGCTCGGCGTCGGCCCCGCTCCTCGGCAGCACTGGCGCTCAGCGCGCGGCCCTTCAAGGCATGCCGGGTGCAACGGACGACGATGACGACGAGTCGATGAAAGTTGGTCCCTCCTCCTGGCGAGCGCGTTCGCCACCGTTGTCCGTGCCTTCCCTCCCCCTCGCTGACGACCGCCGCCGGCGTCGCTCGTTGCTCGCCGCTAGTACGGCACGAGCGTCTCGACCTCTGCGCCCGAGATCCGACAGGCCTTCATCCGCAAGGTCTACAGCATCCTCGCTTGCCAGCTGCTCTTCACCGCGGCCTGCTCGGTCGTCATGGTCCAGCCGGCCGTGATGACCTGGGCGAGGGACAACGCCTGGTTCTTCTGGCTCCCGCTCGTCGGATCGTTCGCCTCGCTCTTTGCACTGTCCGTCTTGCCTGTCTGCTGCCCTCTTTCACACGCACGTCTGTCGCACCTTGCTGACCGCCCCCTTCCTCCCCCTTTCGATCGGCTCCTCCCAGGATGGCCAAAGCGCACTCGTCCGTCCTCCGCCCTCCTTCCCCCGCCCACGACCTGGTCGATCTCCCTTAACCTCTGACACCGCTCCTTTCCCTCCGCGGCCGCAGGTACCCGCTCAACCTCATCATTCTCGCCGTCTTCACCCTCTTTGAGGGCATGGCCGTCGGCACCGTCGTCAGCTTCTACGAGAGCCGGATCGTCATCCAGGGTGCGCCCTTGCCGCCCCTCTTGCACACCTCGCATCGCTCGACTTGCCGCCCCTCTTGTACACCTCGCATCGATCGAAGCTGACCCAGCCTCCTTTGCTTCAGCGCTGCTCATCACCCTCGGCGTCTTTGTCGGCCTGACGCTCTTTGCCTTTCAGACGAAGTGGGACCTCGACGGCCTCGCGCCGTACCTCTTTGGCGGGCTCATGGTCGTGCGTCAATTGCCCGCCGCGTCTCCCTTACCCCCCGCCGGGACCTAATCATCGAGCTCCCCCCCCCCCCTTCCCTCCACCAGCTTTTCACGACCTCGATGGTCCAGATCTTCTTCCCGTTCAGCAAGGGCCTGGACCTCGTCCTCGCCCTCGGCGGCTGCCTCATCTTCTCTGGGTACGTCCTTCCGTCCCTCGCCTCGCTCCCCTGGCCCCTCGTTTGGCGCGTACTTACGTCGCGATGGGCGGATGTGGACAAACAATAGCTACGTTCTCTTTGATACCCAGCAGATCATGAAGAAGTTGTCGCCCGACGAGGTACGTCCCTCCGCTCTCGAAGCGCCTGTCGCGCTTGACTTCCGAGACTGACGCCCTCTGGACCTTTTACAGTACATCATGGGCGCACTCCGGCTCTACCTCGACGCCATCAACGTAAGGCTCTCCTTTTGCTCATTCGTCCTGACTACCGGCGTCCCCCTGCTGACGCCGGCCTGCTCCCCCTTTGCGCGAACTCCGTTTGACAGCTCTTCCTCCAGGCGAGCACCACGCCCTCCTGGTTTGTCCAACCGAGATGCACCAATCTGACCGACGTGGCCCCGGCATCTTTGACTCCCCCACAGATCCTGCGCGTCCTCGGCAACTCGAACCGCGACTAAAGTCCGTCGGCAAGCGACCGGCGCTCCAGTTGATCGTCAGCGGCCCCTCATCCCTATCGAGTGCTTCTGGCCGGCGGTGCGGTGGAAGCAGCCTCGCACCGTCTCTCTGTCAATCCTTTCTGTACCATCAATTCCCTTCGCCCATCTGCCGCTTCCGATTACCCTTGCTTCTTCTTTCATGATCTCCCCTTCTAATCTACCGACCGCAGCTGTGCTGCTGCTGACCGTCGGCACTTGACCGTCGGCACTGTTGATCGGCGCCATTGCACCTACACCACCGTGCAGAGCGTGTCCAGCGTGAGTTAGTGTGAGGTTGACAAACTGACCCCTGCTCGCTCACGGCCCGCGAGATCACAACAGCACCTTGTGCGTCGGACGCCGTCGACCTCGGCCTCATCGGGCTTGCGGTCCAGCTTCGATGCGCGACGGCACCATCGGCCAGACCGGCGTCACGGGTCGAGGGGGCCGAGAGAAGGGCTTTGCCATCCAGAGCCAAGGGGCCTCTGCGGGTTCGGCGGGCATGATTGCCTAGGTAAGAGAGAGAGAGAGAGGGCCGAGACCGGCCGACGGGGACGGTGAGGCGAGGGAAGGATTGGGGGAGGGAGGATGGGTCTCGGGACTCTCGCAGGGAATTCGGGCCGTCGAGCCCGAGCGCCGAGCGCTCGATCTCGGTCGAAGGAGCGCCTCGGCTGCGCTCGGTTGATGAACGTCGGCGCCCTATCCTGCTGCCCGGGACGCCCGACGGGGTCGAGTCGACAAGCGCTCGTCCAAGCACATCCATCCACGGCCGGTCAGGTCGGCTTCGGGTCGGGGTCGACGACGGTCGAGGCAATCAAGGGGCGGGCGAGCCGGGCCGTCTCGGACTTACCGACCCTCTGGTCCTGGCGCTCGCACGCTTTCCATCGAGGTGGGTTGGCCGGGCTTTCGGAGAGTCGTCGGAGACCTCGGGGGAGATCAGGGCTGGCCAGGGAATCAGGGTTGCCGGGCCCGGGCGGGCTGGGAGTGGGGGTGTCTCGTCCTGCACTTCGAGCGGCGGTTAGATGGGCGCTGGCAAGGCTCTCCCACCGCAGATGCGCAGGCTGGCAGGCTGAGGACCGTCAGCCAAGTCGTGTCTGCCGGCTTCGGTCAGCTCGTGCGATGTCGGTCGGTCGAGAGTCAAGTCGAGACCCCCTCGGGGCAGCCGCGACCTGACCGCGGCCAAGAGGGTCGAGAGCCCGTCGCTCCCCGCTGGCTGGCCGGCCGACTGGTAAGGTTAGAGCTCGAGGACCGCTCTGAATGAAAGGGCGCCGGCGGCGGCGGCGGCGGGTGCCGTCGGAACGGGTCAGCAACCTCCTCAGGGAGCCCGAAGTGGCCGAAAGGCGCGGCCGGTCGATGGATCCAGTCGGTGGCCGACGACGCAGGGAGGTCTCAACGGTTGGCTGAGGCTGGCCCGCGAGCTTAAAATCCCAGAGTCCTCAGGCCGCCCACGAAAGTGTAAGCCTGTTACGGGCCCGGCCAGAGGCGAACGTCTTTTGTCCGGGAACGGGGAGCCAGGACCTTGTTCTCTGGAGGGGATCATCGGCGAGAGGCGTTCTCTTGCGTAATGAGATCGAGAGGCGTAAAGAGAGAGAGAGAGCGGGCAGGCAAGTTGATCGATCGACAGTGACCGCGGAGGGACAAAGGGGCCTTGTTGCCTCGCTGCAGGACGCGGCTTACGCTGCGGCAGCAGTCGCCAGCGACGCTGCCTCGATGAGAGAGCGATGCAGCGGGCATGGAGAGAGCAAGCCACCATCGATGATCGTCTGCGTCGATAAGGGCGGATAGTCGGGGGGTTCGTTTCGTCGGCCGCTTGCGGGCTGGCGGGCACGGCGTTGTCTGGGAGATCTTTGGGGACGGCAACCCAAAGATGACCGCAACAGAGCGCGAGGGGCGCGGTGAGTCCGAGGTCAGACTTGCGCTGCAGTCTGCCTGCAGGGCGAGGGGGGGAACAGAACAAGGGAGAGAGGGCGCTCGCGCACGCGAGGATCGCGCGGGCGACGATTTGCGGGCCAGGAAACCTTGGGCCAGATCGGTCGCCTGCTCACGGTTGCGGCTTAGCGTAGGGGTGTGCGAAGCTTCGACCCTTTGCGCGAGAGAGAAGCCAGACAACGGCGGGCGGGGTTTGGCCGAAAGCGGGTTTGGGTCTGGAGCCGCGGCCGCGCCGCGCGCAGTCTCAGCGGCCCCGCGCCAGGGCGCCCTTTCGTCAGCGGCCAGCCGGCAGAGAGACAGGCCTCACTCTCTTGGCTCCCCTGTGCCCAACGCTCACCTCCCGGATCCCCCCCTCTTGCTCCTTAAGGCTGCTCCCTGGCGGACGTCTTAGATCTCCCCTTCTTCCTCTCCATCGAAAACCCACCTCCAACAACCTCCAGCAAGTTCCCCCTTCAAAGCGCCACCCCTTCTCTCCCTCAACACCGACACTCTTTCACCCGCACCGCTCCTTCTTCAAGCCAACCCCTCAAGCTCAGCCCAGCTCATCGGCCAACACACTCCGCCGTTCGACTCTTCGATCGGACCACCCCCCTGCCACCACCCCTCACCTCAACAGCCCATCGAGCCCGATGTCGTCCTACTCTGCGACCGCCGGCTACCCGTCGTCGCTCATCCCCCGGGCGATGCACGACCCCGAGCTGCTCGACCTGCTCAAGCAGGGCGTCACCAAGGAGCAGATCTGTTCGTGCTCCTGCCTTCGCTCTCGATCGGCGGCCCGGCTCAAACCCGACTGACACCTCCGCGCCCTCCCGTCCCCTCCGCCTTCTTCTCCTCCTCCTGCAGCCGCTCTCGCCGGCAAGGCCATCAGCGTCATCGTCGTCGACGCCCCCCAGTCGTCGCTGCCGACGCCGCCGTCGTCGCCGACAAAGTCGACGTATGCCGAGTCGCCGTCCAACACGATCGACGTGGCCACCCCGGGCCTGCCCTCGCTCCAGACCTTTATCCAGCAGCTCGTCGAGCAGTCCAACGTCCAGCCGTCGACGCTCCTCGTCACGCTCGTCTACCTCGAGCGCCTCAAGTCAAAGCTGCCCCGAGTTGCCAAGGGTGCGTCGATCCTCCCGAGCTCTGCCCTCCTGAGCCCTCCGATCGAGCGCTGACCTTCTCTCCCTTCCTCTGCTTCCAGGCATGCACTGCACCCGGCACCGCGTCTTCCTCGCCGCCCTCATCTGCGCGGCCAAGTACCTGAACGACAGCTCGCCCAAGAACAAGCACTGGCAGCGCTACGGCGCCCTCTTCTCGCTCGCCGAGGTCAACCTGATGGAGAAGCAGCTCCTCTACCTGCTCGACTACGACCTCAACGTGACCGAGGAGGAGCTCCTCATCCACTACGCGCCTTTCATCCAGTCGAACCGCGAGCGCCGCGCTCGCCGCTCGGCAGGTGTCGCCTCGGCCGTCGAGAGCTCGTCGCGCCGCTCAGTCCCGCGCGAGGTCATCCGGCCGACGCCGTCGGCCTCTGCCACCCCGCCCGCGCTTGACCGGTCGAGCGGTCACTCGTCGTCGTCCTCATCATCCTCGACCGCCTCGAGCAGTCGGTCATCGACCCTCGACGAGAGCTCGATGCGCACGCTCACGGCCTCGCTCTCGACGGCCAAGCTCGCGACCGCGACTCGGCCGACCTACGTCCCGACCTCGTACTCTGCCTCGCACCTCCTGCCCGCCCTGCCGACGCTCAGCCGGCGGACGTCGACCTCGAGCACGGCCTCGTCCTCATCGTCGTCCTCGGCCGACTCGCTCCCGCCACCAGCCCTCGTGCTCTCGGCCGAGCCGACGCTCGCTCAGCAGCGGGCGATCAGCACCTCGCGCGGCAGCGCGGCCGGACCGACCCGGCCGCCGCCGGCGATCAAGCCTCGGGGCTCGTTCGCCAACCTCGTCGCTTCGGCTGGCGGCTGGAGCCGGCTCATGGGCGGAACGGGCGCGACCAAGGCGCGCGACCAAGTGCGCGTCGAGGGCGTCGACGAACGCGAGCTCGCGCTCTGAGCTCTTCCTCCAACACCCCGTCTTCCGCCGCACTCTTCACTGTTTCGCTCGCGCCCGTCCGATTCCGGTCAACCTCGTCCAAGTTCGCCCCGGTCCCATCTGCTTCCCTTCTCGCTCCCGTCCCGGTCCTCAGAGTCGCTGCACAGGAGTTGCTGGACTTTTCCTCCCTGCCCCTGGCCCCCCCTCCCATCGCTGTTGTCGCCCTCGTCGCCTGTTGTATCCCCCCACTCCATCGCCGAGCTCCCATCTCGTCATATCCCCCCCTCTCGTGTCGAATAATCCGCTGCCAACCCACTCTCCCATCCCCCCTCCTATTAGAGTCGCTGGCCGATCCCCCTCTACCAACCCCCGCGGAACCCTCTCTCCTATCGTTCCGCCCCGATACAATCATCCCTTGCGCTTTCAAACCAACTCGTCCTTCCGCGCAAGCCTGGGCGATCAGGGCAGGGGCTCGATTTGGGGACTTTTCGCTCTTGCCTCCTGCAGGTGACCTCTCCAACTGCCGCTGGCCCTGGTGCTGCCAGCGATCCATCGTGCTACCGAGGCTGAAGTGACGGTCTGACTGGCCCTCGCGTCATCTCCTGACTTCATGCATCATCTGCTTGTGCTTGCTCGTTTGCCCGTCTGCTCGTGCTCTTGCACGTCATAAATGTCCTTGCTGTTGAACGACGACGCGCCTCCTTGCTGCATCGGGCGGCCAGGCATGGAGAGGATGCGGAAGGGAGGTTGCCTGCACGCTCGTCTCGTTCGTCGACAGGCGGGTTTCGGTCTCGTCTCGGGAAGCGCCCCCCTAGCTCTGCTCCATCGAAGGACGAAGGGGGCAAGCGTCTGAGCCGGAGGATATGCATCGTCGAGCGGTCGGTCGGTTGGTCGGTCGGCGGCGCTGAGACCCGATTCACAACCGACGGATGGCTTAAATCGGTCCAATCAGCAGAGGGTCGGGGCTCAACAAGGAAAGCAGAGGAGGAAGGGAGAGAGGCGGCACATCAAAGTGATCCCTCGGGGAGGAAATCCGTTCCCTCGACCTGCGACCTCTGACCGACGACAACAAGGCCTTCTCCGCAAACAGACGAGAGGGGGCGACTCGAGGTGGCTGGCCCACCCGGTCGGGTCGGGGGTCAGTCGCGTCGCCTCGCTGTCTGTAAGCCCGACCGTCGACCATTGGAGGCTGAAAGACGACGGCGGCGAGCCCATGGCCTGGTCTGAACCGCATGACGGCGTGGCGGTCGTGTGGGCGCGTGGCCGTCTGCTGCCGCTGGCTGGGGGTTGAAGCCCAAGAGGGATTTCTATCGGGGGCCAAGGCTGAAATCGCTTCGGACGCGTCCGGGGCAGCCTGCGAGCGAGCCAGTCAGCCAGCCGGCTCGCAGCACGACGCCCGCCCGCACACCCCTCCTCTCCATCGCTCGTCGCCCGGTGATGTCTGGTTTCCGCAAGCTCGATCTGAGCAAGTTTGGCGGCGACTCGGACAGCGACGATGCCGCCGGTCCGCCGGCCCCGAACCCCGTCCGCCCTTCCTCGATGCTGCTGCTGGTGGCCGCTGGCCCGGCCGTCGCAGCCGCCGCAGCCAGTCTGCCATCGTAGGGCCACAGTCGAGCTCACACTCCCCTCCTCCTGCCGGTGTATTCCCTCGTCGCGACGGCTCCTGCCACCAGAAACTGGCGCTCGGCATCGAGAAGCAGGCGACCTTCTCGCACGGCATCCAACGCAAGTCGAAGCGCGACCTCGAGCGCGAGCAGGCCAAACGCAAGCAGGATGAAGAGGAGCGGTCGGTCCTCCCCCCCCCCCTCTTCCCTCTCGCCCTCTCTCGGAGCCTCCTCTAAGCGCACAACGGCTGATGGACCGCGACCACTGCAGTGAGGCTGCACGCGTGTTTGCAGAGTTCACCGCCGACTTCGAGGGCGAGAGCTCGGCCGCTGGCGCTGGCGGCAGCAGCAGCGGCCGGCCCGGCGGCGGTTTCGTCCGCGCAGGCAGTGCGTCCTCCTGCTCTTCCTCTGGACTCATACCAAGCTGGCTCGCGATCGACTGCTGCTGACGAGCGAATCTGCTGGTTGACAGGCTCCAAAGACGCCTATGTGCCCTCGAAAGCCCCGCTCGACCGCGGCCCGCGCCGGGTGAGTCCTCTCTGAGCTACCTACCCTCGCGGACGAGGTCAACCCCTGACCTCGACTTCGGCGCCCCATGCAGTTCCGGGACGACTCGCCCCCTCCTGCATCGACCTCGGCGCCCAAGCCGAAGGGCAAGCGCGTGATGGACAGCTTTCTCGAGGACCTGAAGCGGTGCGTGGCCAGTCTCAGGAGGAGCCGACGTGGGGCGAGACTGACCCTGCTGCGCCTGTCGGATGACGCTCGGTGCTGATCAGAGACCAAGCCGCTCGGGAGGAGCGTTTCAAGAGGAGTGGCGGCGTCGGTGAGTCGACTTCTGATTTTGCGCGAGAGTGAGAGCTGACTGCGAGTTGGCGACGTCTCAGGCGGGTCGGTCTCGGTCCATGCGGCCTGGGAGCGTGAGCGAGGCTCGCACGACACCGGTGACCGCGAGGTGCGTCGTCTGTCAACCCACTTCAGCTGCCTTCAAGCTGACTGGACCTTGTTCTGCCCTCCGACCGCAGACGACGAACGTCTACGTGAACAACCTGCCCGAGGCCGCCAAGGAGCCCCAGCTCGGCATGCTCTTTGCCAAGATCGGGCCCGTCGGCTCGGTTAAGATCTTCTGGCCGCGCTTCGACGAGCCTCCGCCCGGAGCGGACCTCAACGCCCTCCAGTCGCGGCGCGTCGGACCAAAGTCGGGCCTGACCGGCTTCGTCGCTTTCATGCGGCGGCCTGACGCCGAGCGCGCGATCAAGGAGTTTGACGGCCTCGACTGGGGTGGGAGTGTGCTTCGTGTCTCGTGGAGCAAGGCCGTCAAGCTGCCGAGTCGGCCCATCTACGGTCTGTCGCATAGCTTGCCATCTCAACCGTCGCAATCTCGTGTCCGCTGACGCTCGTCAAGACCTTCTTTCCTCTGCAGTGCATCCGAGCCAAGCCACCTATGCTGCGGCTGGCAAGCGGCCTCGTTCGCGCTCACGCTCGCCGCCGCCGTCGCACAAGCGCACGCGGTCGACCTCGCCTCCGTTCGGCGGCAGCGGCAGCGGGCGCTCGCCTTCGCCGCCCCGCGGACCGCGAGCAATGATGCAGTCGACCCAGCCGCCTCTGGGGGGGCCGCGTGGCAGCAGCAACGGCAACCAGCCGCGGTTCGATCTCGACCCGGAGCAGGAGCGCTTCATCCGCGTCGTCGCTGAGCGGGTCCGGACCGTCGGCGGCGCGTTCGAGGCTAACCTGCGCGCTCGGGAGGGCATCGAGGGCAAGTGGAGGTTCCTCGATCCGCTGGCCGACGTATGTCCTCTGAGCCTCATGCAGGCCTCGCGCGCCAGCTCTCGAATCTGACCCCGTCGGGCCTTCCCTTCGTGCGTGCAGGCGCCCGAGTGTCACTTTTACCGGCTCCAGGTCGACCCGCACTACCGGCCGCCACCGCCGCCGCCACCCCCGTTCGTCGACGAAGGCTACGACTCGACCTACTCGACCGATCGCTCGGAAGCCTCGGAGGCCGAGCGGCTGCCAAAGGGCAAGCTCGGCCGGCTCGCCCGCCGGCGACTCGTCTCGTGCTTGCGTGGCATGCGGCCTGAGCGCGGGAGCATCGCTCGCTTGATGGCGCTGGCACTCAAACATGCCGACGCGGCCGACGAGGTCCGCATCAGCTCCGGCCTGGGCTCGGTCGCAGCGTCCTACGTCCTGACCTCACCTTCTTCCTCGACCAGGTCGCCGACATTATCGTCCAGAGCCTGACCATCTTTGAGACTCCGGTCCCTGTCAAGGTCGCTCGCTTGCATCTCATCTCGGACATCCTCTCCAACTCGGCCTGCCCGCTACCCAACGCCGTGCGTCACGACTCCTTCTCCATTGTCCGTTCGCTTGCCAAACTGACGGCGTCTCAACTCCCCTCTCGTCGTCAGTGGAAGTACCGGGACGTGTTTGAAGCGCGGCTCGTGCCTGTGTTTGACCACCTTGGCGAGCTCTACCAGAGCTTCAAGGCTCAGGCCGGGCGGCTGAGTGCAGAGACATTCCGGGGCCAAGTCGCTGGCGTGCTCGACGTGCTCGACCTCTGGTGCGTCCCCTCTGGCGCGCTCGGTAGGTTGCCCAGTCGCTGACGTCGCACCTGCCGGCCGTCTCGTCTCCAGGATCGTCTTTCCACCGACCTACATTCAGGACCTCCGACTCCGGCTCGCCGGTCAGCGGCCTAAGGCGGCCGCCGATCCATCAGCAGCGGCTGCGGCCGCCCTCCTCGCTGAGGTTGAGGCTGCACTCCCCGCCGACCAGGCGCCTGTCGCGCCGTCGAAGTTCAAAAAATCGGCGTTCGCCTCGACTTTTACGGACGCGACGGCGGTCAAGCCGACGTTGCCGCCCGCGCCGGCCGCAACGGCGGATGAGGAGGACCTCGACGGCGCACCGATGACCGCCGACGACGATGGCGAGGATCTTGATGGCGCACCTCTGGACGAGGACGATGTCGACGGCGCGCCCATGCAGGACGACGACGATGTCGATGGCGCGCCGATCGGCGACATTGACGGCGAGGACCTCGACGGCGAGGCGATGTGATGGCCCTGTTCCCAGTATTCCCCGTCGATTATCAAGGCTGGACGGCCAGGCTAGTGAAGCCAGGAGACGATGTTCCCAACCGATGGGCAAGCCGGATGCACCGACAGACCAACGACGCCTCTCCCCTTCCTTCGCGCGCTGCCTCTCCCTCGGTCTAGGCGCAGTCAAAGTTCGTGACGGGTCATCAAGAAGGCGTGAGGAATCTCATCGAGCGACGGGGCAGCCTCAGGCCCTCGTCGAAAACCCGATCAAGCGATGAAGCAAGAGCAGCGTGTACCGACAGGCGCGCGACCAGCTGTCCTCGCCCGCGCTGCCGCCGCCGCCAGCGACGTTGCCACCGAGAACAGAGGCCGAGAGGATGGAACCCGAGGTCGACGACGAGGACGAGGGCGTGTAGCCGGACCGGATCGAGATCTCCCGGCCGGGCTCGCCAATCTTGTCCTTGACGATGCTGCAAGGGGTCCAAGCAACGTCGATCGGTCAGCCTAGCCCTCCCCTGACGCGCGCACTCGCAGGAAAGCCGATGCGGAATCCGACCTGATGAACGCACTGGTATCGGCCAAAGTCCCAAGCTTTGCCGCCCTCGCGCCGGACACGGTCGTCTTCGCTCCTCCGGGCATGCTCGAGCAGTTGGCGGAGGCACTCGAGGAAGGCCGCCATGCCGTTTTCATAGCGCTTGTTGAAGAGGAAGCGCGAGAAGGCGTCGGACGAGCCGAAGCTGCAGGCAGAGTAGCTGCCTCAGTCGTCGAGCTAAGGGCGGGCAGGACGGGCCGAGTCGAGCAACGACGACCACTACTCACAGCTCGTAGGTGGCGTTGGCGCTTTTGTCTTCGATCTTGGACGTCGAGCCGAGGGGGAGGAGCGTGTATCTAGAAGCCAGTGGAAGTCAGCGGTAGAGCCTTTGGCGGTGATGGAAGCTCAGCTCAAATGGGCGTACCCGTTGAACGCGTAGCCGATCTTTCTCGCCAGCGCGTGCAGGCAGAAGCAAGCGAGCCCCCAGGCGGCGTTGATCTCGGGCCAGTCGACCTACGCGAACCGCCCCGCAAGGTCAGCCAGCGCTTGAGCGAACAGAGCAGAAGGCTTATGGGGCGCACCGGATTGGCTTTGGAGCCCTTGCCGAGCCGGAGGCCGTTGATGCTCCCGATCTTGCCGCCGCCGCCCTCCTTCCGGAGGTCGACCGACCCGATGCAAAAGACGTCGACCCAGACATTGGCGTCCTCGAGCCGCTCGAGCTCGCGCAGGTCCCGCCCATACGCCTCGGCCGCGGCTGCCGCGCGCACTTCGAGCTCGGCCGCTTGGCTGAGGGCGAGGGCGTGCGAGTGGAGGAAGGCGCGCTCGCGCGCGCGGACGGCGGCCGATTCGGCTTCGAGCGAGGCCAGCTCCGATTCGAGCGCTTGGGCTTCGGCTTCGAGCGTAAGGAGGTCCTGCTTCGCCGTGGCTTCGTCGGCGTTGAGCTGTGGTGTCGAGCGCAGGGTCAGCGGGCTGCTGCCGCTGCTGCTGCGCGAGGCGAAGAGAGGGGTCGGACCTCTTCTAACCGTCGTTCGAGCTCGCGCATCTCGTCCTGGCTCTTTCTTCCGCCGTTCGGCAAGTCTTTGATCCGCCGTTCGAAGGCGAGGTAGGCGTCCCGCTCGAGCCCGACCTCATCGAGCTTGTCGGCGAGCACCTCCTGCAGGAGCCGGGCGCACTCAGCGCAGAGCGGATGGTCCGTGTCGGTCCTGGCCGAGACGAGCTGCAAGAGTTCGGTCGAGAGCGCATGCTTCGTTGGCTTGTCGACCGCGTTCGAGCTGGGCGAGGTCGGCCGCTGTGAGGTTGCTGTGGGAGAAGGTGGCAGGACGGCCGAGTTGTTAAGGAGGACGAACGACTCGGCCGGGCCCAAGCCACCGCTCCGTCGACTTCCGGAGGGGGAGGCGGAGGAGGTGGCGGCGAGGTAGGCCTGCTTGGAGACGGTCGAAGAGGGCGTCGGGATCTGGGCAAGACGTTCGGTCCGCGAGAGCGTTGAGGGCTGAGGGAGGGCCGGGACGGAGGCTACGTGGGAGCGAGCGGCCAAGGCGCGGGCATGGGCATGAGCTCAGTCGGTCAGCCGTCGTCAGCTGAATGTCGGGCGATCGCTGAGCGTACCGGCGAGGAGATCATAGTGCGACTCGTGGATGGTCGACAGCGAAGCGTCGGCCAGGAGTGGCTGACCGGGCGGACCATGCAACCCACGGCGTCAGCTCGAGGTCGCCATGAGCGCTGCGCGGAAGTGGTGGGTGCAGCAACCGCGGCCGATGTTGGCCGTGAGCGGGGAAGAAGACGTACCTGGCGGCAGCTCTGGCAGGTAGAGCCGGTGCTATCCATCGCGCATAGCCTCCTGGGTCGGGTCTGGCAGGGAAGGAAGAGGTGTGACCTGGGAAGGTACTCGTATGCGGGCTGGCGGCGGCTGCGAGTCCATCTCCCTGCACTGCTGCTGCTGCTGCTGCTGCTGGTGGCCGCGCCGCCCGCCCGGCTCGAGCCTTTTCGCCCCGCCCTTTGCGCCGCCGCCGCCGCCTGCTCCCTCCGACCCGACCCCTCCTCTCGCATCCCTCCTCCTTCCTCCTTCACCTCTCTCTTCAGCTATGTTCGCCGCCCGCTCCGTCGCCCGCAAGGCCACCCCTCTGCTCGCCCGGTCTTACGCCGAGGCCGCCCCGGCCGCCGCCGCCGGTTCCAAGCTCAAGCTCTCGCTCGTCCTCCCCCACCAGGTACGGCCCCCGGTCGGCCAGCCGGCATCGCCGGCTCCTCCTCCTCGTCCTCGCACGCACCCCCGCATTTCGAAAGCCGACGGACGCAGGAAGCTGACATGTCCTACCGTCGCGCCGCACACCCCCTTGCTCCCGTCAGACCATGTTCTCGTCGTCCGAGGTCGAGCAGGTCAACATCCCCGCCGAGTCGGGCATGATGGGCATCCTCGCCGGCCACGTCCCGACGCTTGAGGCCCTCAAGCCGGGAGTGCTCGAGGTCATCGAGAGCGGCGCCAACTCGAAGAAGTGGTTCAGTACGTCCTGGAGCGAGGAAAGGAGGGAGCAAGCGGCCGTCGTTCTCGTCGGGCTCGGGTCAGATGGGCCGACCGATGGGAGCTCAGCCCAGGCTCGGCTGCCCGCCGCACTCCCTCTCGGGCTCGCTAGACATAACGTCAACCGACAGGCTCACTGACCGTCGTCTGCTCTGCTTCGCCCCAATCACCAGTCTCGTCCGGCTTTGCCTCGGTCCACCCCAACAACACGTGCACCGTCAACGCCGTCGAGGCCTACGACCTGACCGACTTTGACGCCACGGTCTGTCCTCCCCCCCCTCCCGGTCTTCTCTCCCTTTCCCATGGGGCTCACGCTGACCACGCCCCCCTCCCTCCCCTCTCCCGCCGCCGCGCGATTCTCGCAGGCCGTCAAAAACTCGCTCGCCAACGCCAAGTCGACGCTCTCGACCGCGACGTCCGAGCTCGCCAAGGCCGAGGCCCAGATCGAGGTCGACGTCCTGACCGTCCTCGAGGCTGCCGTCAAGGCCTAAACGGCCCCTTCGTCGACAGAACCTAGATGATGAGAGGAGTGGGGGGGGAAGGTGTGAACATACGATGGCAAGGAAGGAGGTCCGTGGGGAGGAGAGCGCGAAGGGCGCCCCGGCCTCGTCGGCCTCTGCTGATGGGCATGAACATCCGGCCCAGAGACCACGTCCCGTCGGCTCCGGGTGCACGGCGATGCCTTCGTCCCTTGCCGGTCCGACGTGAATGAGGCCTGGCAACCGGGAGACAAGATTTTTTCCACATTATACAAAGATGAGTGGAGACGAGAGTCGGTCGTCGGGGAAGAGGAGGGCAGGCCAGCGCGTCCGACGCCTCTCCGCTGTCTCCATCACCCCTCGTCACGTCCGACTACCGTCCATCCCCCTACTTCGTACTCCGCGCCACCCATCACTTAGACAAGCCGGTCCAAGACATCAGCTCTCCCTCCTGCTATCCACGTTGCACCCCTTGCCATGGCAGATGACGATAACGCGGGCTGGAGCCTGACCGAGTCGTGCGTGCCTCGCTCAGCCCCTCCGAACGCCCCGCTCCAGGATGACATTGCTTAACGCTGACCTTGTCTTGTCGACCTCCTTTCAGCGACCCATCGGTCTTCACGGCCCTCCTGCAAGGTCTCGGCGTCAAGGGTCTCCAGGTCGAGGACCTCTGGAGCATGGAGGACGAGGCCCTCGCCGAGCTCGGCGACATCAAGTGCATCCATCCTCTTTGGCTCGGAGAGGGCTGGCTCGGATGGGTGACTGGCGACTGACGAAGCTTCCTCGCCTGTGCCGTCATTGAAGGGCGTTCATCTTCCTCTTCAAGTACGTCGGCGGGCTAGATGAGGCGGCCCGGGCTGGCAAGCTCGACCCGGACTACCCTGGCTTCTTCGCCCACCAGGTCCGCGCCGACTCCCTCCCTACTCGCTGCGCGCGTGCGTCCCTGGCTCCCTCTACCCCCGCTGACATCGCCGGCCCCCTCTTCGTGCAGGTGATCAACAACGCCTGCGGTAGCCTCGCCATCCTCAACACCGTCTTCAACCTGCCGACCGAAGACGGCTCGTGGGCGCTCGGGCCCGAGCTCGAGAACCTGCGCGACTTTGGCGTCGGCATGGACGCCCAGAGCCTTGGCTTTGCGATCGGCAACTCGGACAAGGTGCGAAGCGCTCGGCTACCCCTGGAGGAGGTCGTGTTGGATCCGCTGACGAGCCCTCCTGACCTGCGCGGCCAGATCCGGGACGTCCACAACTCGTTCGCGCGGGCCGACCCGTTTGCGATTGACCCTTCGATCCACGCGACCGAGAAGGAGGACGCCTTCCACTTTGTCGCCTACTTGCCCTTTGCCGGCCAGCTCTACGAGCTCGACGGGCTCCAGGCGAGCCCACGGACCCACGGCGCCGTCGAGCCTGGGCCGAAAGGCTGGCTCGCAAAGGCCCGCGAGGTCGTCCAGGAGCGCATCGGCTCGTACCCGCCTGGGGCGCTCCACTTTTCGCTCCTCGGTCTGACGGCCGACCCGCTGCCGGCGCTCGAGGCTGAGCTGGCGGCCGCGCACGAAAGCAACGACGAGATGCGGGCGGCGCAGGCGCTAGGACGGCTCGAGGACGAGCAGCAGAAGCGCAAGCGGTGGGCGTTTGAGAACTCGGTCCGTCCACCCCTGTGCCTCACGTCGACCAGGCATCGGCCGGTCCTTGCTGACCTGGCTCTTCCTGCCTTGCAACAATCTAGCTGCGCCGGCACAACCATATCTCGCTCGCGCACCAGCTCCTACTCGCGCTCGCCAAGGCCGGCAAGCTGCCGGCGGCCGTCGCCGCGGCCGAGGAGAAGGGCAAGGCCCGGCAGGCCAAGGAGGCCGAGCGCCGGGCAAAGGGCGGGAGCGATGCCATGGAGGAGTAGCTCTGCTTACGCTCACACCACGCTCCCGACCGCCGCCGACTGCCAGAGCGGATGTCGATGGGGCAAACCGAAAGGCGTCGTGTGTCATGTATGTGTGGGGCCAATTATGGGGGAGGCAGGCTGCAGAGGAGAGAAGGGGGGAGGGAATACTAGGGGAGGAGCGGCCGGAGGTAGCCAGAAGGGACGAGGCCCTCGGTCTCGGTGCCGGACGAGTCGAGCGGCTCGCCCTCGGCCGAGAGCAGCGTCGCAACCGCCCAGCCGACGCCGCCGCTCCGGTGGACGCGGACGAGGTCGCCCTCCTTGAGCGACAGCTCCGAGTCGGCCTCGGCCTGGAAGCTGGAGAGCACAGGCGACTCGGTAAGTTGTTGCTGCTACGTAGTGCGCACATGCGGGTCCGATGCGCGGACGCGGACCGAACGGCGAGACTCACGCATACAGCGCCTCGTACTTCCCGGGCTCGATCGGATCCGGTTCGATGTCCGAGTGGGGGTGCTCGTGCTGGTGCCGGTGCTCATCTTCCTCCTCCTCCCCCTCCTCATCGTCGTCGTCATGCCACTCGCCCTCGTCGTCGTCGTCATCGTCGTCATTGCCGCGGTCGTTGCCCCCCTGGTCGGCCTTCCAGCCGCCGAAGCCCCAGGACGTGCCGGGTCCGGTCGCCGCCGGTGCGGGCGCGTCGTCACCGTCGTTCGAGTAGAAGAGGGATGCGCGGAGCGGGCCCTGGCCAGCGAAGCGCTCGTCGTCTGGCGGGAAGGCATAGTCGCGAACGATGACCTGGGGCAGCGGCGGCCGCTTGGGCGTCGGGTTGGCGAGCTCGCGGGCCTCGCGTTCGGCCTGATCCGACGTCTGCTTGCGGTGCTTTGCGTCCTGCTCGGCCTCGAAGTCGCGGTCGCGCTGCTCGATCGTGTCGTGCATGCGCTGGACGCGCTCCTGGCTCGGCCGTGATCGGTCGCCGGGCAGTGGCCGGCCATCCTCGTCCGGGTCATGCGGCTGCGGGTACATGATCGTCCCCGGGTGCGTCTTGGAGTGTGTCGAGGCCGAGCCGAGGACGTGCGGTCGGCCTTCGGGCACCTCCGCTGCCGTGCCCTGGATGCCCTGCTGGTGCGAGTGATGGTGGGGATGGTGATGATGCTGGTGCTGGTGCTGATGGTGCTGGTGATGCGGCTGCGTCTGCTGGTGGCGCGAGGACTGACTGGTCTCCGAGCCCTGCCGCGAGCCGCCCGACATCCGGGTAGGGAAGCTTCTCGCCGTCGCTCGCGCAAAGGCCGCTTCGTCGTCCGAGGGCGAGTGCGGGCTCGAGGCATGGATGTCCGAAAAGGCACTCCCACCCGACCGCGACGACGGCGGGGAATTCGAGTCGGCAGGCTGCTCGTGCGAGCCCGACGCCGCGGGCTGCTGGCCACCCCTGTCGCTGCTGGCCTGGTCCGCCTCGCCCGCAGGCGAGTTGATGACGAGCGCACTCTTCGCGTCGGCTCGCTGCCCATCTGCCTGGGCAAGACCGAGCGCGCTGCTACCGCTCGCCCTCGATTGGCCGTTCTTGTCGTCGTCTCCAAGGGTCGTGGGGCCGCGTCGGGCTTCATCGCCGCCGCTGCTCTTGGCCCGCCTCGCGCCGTCGGCGTGGCCGGCGATGTCGAGCGCCTTCATCCGGGCCATCTCCTCCTCCTCCGACGGCGGCGGGACAAAGATCGAGCTCGGCGACGGGAAGCCCGGCGAGGGCGACCGATTGGAAGGGCTGCCGGCGTTCAGCCTCGAGCTGGCTTGCTGCTGCTGCTGCTCGGCCTGCGAGCCGCCCGAGGCGCCGGTTTCCTCGGACGGACGGATGGGCTCTGAAAGGTCCAACAGCGCGAGTCTTGGGGTCAGCGCCCGAGAGAGAGAGAGGGTTTCTGAGCCCATTGCTCGCCTGCTGAGCGCCGTTGACGCAGGAACGAGGGCAAGGAAGAAGAGAGGGGCCAGACAAAGGGCAAGGACACGCACCACGGCTTGGGGACGCCTCGCTCGGAGGCTGCTCAGCCATGCCTTGCGGGAGTTGTGGTGTCGCGCGGGAGGAAGGAAGACGAGAGGCCGCTAGCTACCGGAGAGAGGGGTTCGAAGGTCGCGCGACCGCCGCAGGAAGCTCGCTGAGGCGGAGGGAGGGAGATGGGTTGGGAGCTATGGTTCAAGGGTCGGAGGGAGGCGCGCTCGGTCCTCTCTCGGGCGGCGTTGCCCTAAGTGCGCCTTGTTTGCGGCCGGCCGCCGTCAGAGAACGCCTCTATTCTCTCCGGGCCCTCGCCCGGCCCACATGGCTGCCCGGCTCTCGGTCAGGCGACATGGCAGCTCTGCCCCACCGTCATCGACCAGGCCAGCGCGTTGACCGACTCGAGAGCAGAAGAAGGGCGAGCCGGTCAGTCTCGCCACGCTCGCCGCGCCTGCCACGCCCGACCGCTGCTGCCGCCGATCAACGGGGTCCGCAGCGCCGTACTTGCTTCCCCTCCCGGGCCCCCTTGATTCCCGGCGACTTCATAAGGTCATGAAAAATGCAATAGTGACGTTGGTCGCTGCAAGCGACGCGCCTGGACAAGGATGGCCTCCCTTCAGAGCGTTTCGTAGCCTTGGCGCGAGCCGCCGCCGCCTCCGCTCCTCCGCCGGACGCTGCCAAAGACGTGGCCGAGGAGGTCGCGGACGTTGGCAGGGAGCTCCTCCCAGAACTCGCGGTTCGGGACGGCGTCCCAGCCTCGGGCGTCATAAGTCGTCCGATTGTGGTAGATGCCGAGGCCGATGTAAATAGGCGGTACGAAGAGCAGGCTGGGAGGGCGGGGGCGACGGCGTAGGCGTGGGCGAAGGGTGCGAGCATGCGAGCGGCGATGCAGAGGGAGGACGGGCGATCAGCATGGTTTGACATGGGCGTCAGCGATATGAGCGCAGAGGTGGACCTGGTCTCGCGCCGCAGCCGAGGGAAGCACGCACAGGAGGAAGAACCAGCCCCAGAAGCCCCGGCCGGTCGCCTTCTTGGCCGGCTCTGAGCCCGGTGGTGGGCTGTCGGGTCCTCGCGCGCAGGCGTGCTTCGTGTTCCAGTCGACGCGAAGCTCGTTGTTCTCCCAGCTTTTGAGGACCGGCTCGTCCATCGAGTCGTCCTCGTCGACGCAGGCGAGGGAGATCACAAGCGTCTGCGGGCCCGACGACCAGACGCCACCCAATAGTCGGCCAACGAGTGTCGGCACCTTTTTCGGGTAGCCAGCGACCGTTTCGGTCGTCGTCGACCACTCGGCCTTCAGAGCGCCCTGCTCGGTCTCCTGGACGATCGGGACGACGTGCACCGTCCGCAGCTCCGGCTCGGCGCCGGCTTTCTTGTTCTGCACCTGGAGGCAGACGAACGTCCCGGCCGGGCACTGCAAGACCGTGAGTGAAGGTGAATCAGCATCATGCTGCAGAGCAAGCGATTCGAAGACCCGCAGCCATGACGCACCTCGTCGGCCGGCTCGTAGCCATCTTCGTGCGGCAAGCCGGCAGCGTCGTCGCCGCCGCAGAGCAGCATGCGCACCCGGTCGATCGTGACCGTCGGCGGCGTGTTGCGCTCGCTCTCAAACGTCTTGACGACCGACAGCCCACTCAGGTCGTAGTCGTCCTTGCCGACGTGAAGTAGACAGGACGGCGCGCCAGCTCGGACAAGCGAAGGGGCGAGGACCGCCGCCGAGAGCAGAAGCGCAAGCGCCCGGCCGGCCGCTCCGAGCATTGGACGTGAGGCGACGCAAGCGAGAGCTTGAGAAGGGCTGAGATACTGGAGAAGGCCGCGTCTGCAATGCTGCGTCGGAAAGGTTGAGAGCAAGGTCGGACCTCGAGGGAGTCGTCGTCGTCGTCGTCGTTGAGTGGCATCTCCTGGCGAGCTGCTCGACCACCGTTTCGGCTCTCGGCCGCCGCCGCTGCTGCTGCTGCTCCTGCTCCCTCGACCTCGTTCCTGCTTCCTTCCCTCCTCGCTTTCAACAACTGAAACTCAGCCATGTCTCGCCGCGCGATCAAGCTTCTTTCTCCGGCCCAGCTGCTGGCTCTCCCTTCAAAGACGACGGTCCCGCTCGATGCGTCCTGGCACAGTCGGTCCCCGCCTTCCTCCCTCGCCTTGAGCACGCGCGCGCGGGCGACCATCTCTCGCGAGGGCGCATCATCGTCCTCGAACACGGATGATCGCACCAAGCCCAGACGTCGGCTGAACCTTCCCAACCTCGCGTGAACGCAGTGCCCGGCTCTCCCATCGTCGGTCGCGAGGAGTACCTGAAGGCCCGGATGTCCGTCTCCTCAAGCCGGCTCGCCGCCGCCGTTGCCCTTACCATGAGATGAGACGGCCGGCTGACGCTCTGCTTCCGCTCCCCCCCCCCTCCCCCCTCGGCGCCTGCTACCCTTCCCTACGCTGGACCCGTTCTCTCCCCATGTCACCTGCAGCCCTCATGCCCGTTTCTGGGACGTCGACGAGATCGCTTCGACTCACCCGCTGTGCGTCGCACCCTTCCTTCGCTCTCTAGCAAGCAGCCTGCGCCTTCCGGCCGCTGCGCATCGCTAATCGATCTTCCCCCCGACCGATCGGGCCGACAGAGGCCTCAAGCACATGATGCCTACGGCTGAGCAGTTTGCGAGCGCGGCCGGTGCGTCTCGCCTGCTCACAGTCTGAGGTCTCGCATGATGCAAGGCTGACCTGACACTGATCCGGGTCGGCCGTGCTTAGCCGCCCTCGGCATCAGCCGGGACTCGCACGTCGTCGTCTACGACGCCCAGGGCCTCTTCAGCGCTCCTCGGTGGGTGGCCTCCTGCGGCTGATTCTCAGCTCGGTACACCGCTGACATCACCTCGGTTGCGGGACGGTCGCAGGACCGCGTTTACATTTGCCTCGTTCGGCCACGAGCACGTCTCGATCCTCGACGGCGGCTTCCCCCGGTGGAAGGCTGAGGGCCACGAGATCGAGTACGGCTCGCCAGCGCCGTTCGAGGTACGCACGCAGTCTTGCTCGGCTTGCCGGCCGGGCTCTGCGCCTGGATTCGTCCTGACCTCCGTTGTCCGCTGCCAGTCCGGCTTCTACCCGACGCCTAACTCCGAGGCGACCAGCACGGTCGGCTACGACGCCGTCGTCGCCAACATCTCGTCGGGCGAGTCTGCCGTCCTCGACGCCCGGCCCAAGCCGCGTTTTACGGCCGAGGCGCCCGAGCCGAGGGCCGGTCTGCCGTCCGGCCATGTGCCCGGCAGCCGGAGCCTTCCGTTCGGCGAGCTCGTCAAGGACGGCCAGCTCCGTTCCGACGAGGAGGTCAGTCTGCGGACGCTGGCTCGCGCGCCTTACCTTGACTGACCTCTTCTTGCGACGTCTTCGGTCGTTTGCAGTTGCAGCACATACTCAACGAGCGGCTCGGGCCGGACGCTGACGCCGTCCTCAAGGGCAAGAAGCCGGTCGTTGCGGTGAGCCCCTGACCTGCGCGCCGCTCATGTCCCGCTTTCAAGGCGCTGACTGTTGCACATCCCGCGCTGCGTCAGACCTGCGGTTCGGGCATGACGGCCAGCGTCATCTGGCTCGCTCTCAACCGGCTCGGCGTCGACGCGCGTATCTACGACGAGAGCTGGTCGGGTTACGCCGCCCGGCCCGAGAGCGAGATCGCCTCCGGAGAGGCTTAGAGTGCTGTAGATCTGCGGTCCCCCTGCTCGGTGATCCAAAAATGGCATCGACTATCATGCCGTTGCCGGCGGCGGGGCCGTCGACGTCGCTGAGGGTGCGCTGCTGCTGCCCAGCAGACGCTGGAGGTCCTCCTCTGAGAGGGCGCCGATCGCCTCGTCCATGCCGTCGTCGAAACCCTCCATGTCGTCGTCCTCGGCAGACGTCTTGGCCGCAGCGCTGGTTGTCGTCGCAGCCTTCTCGACCGCCGCAAGCGCCTTGGCTGCCGCCTCACCCTCCTGGGCAGCCTCGGCGCCCTCGCCACCTCTCAGGCCGACCGGGAGGAGCGTCGCAAATGTCAGATACGACGTGTGACCCCGCGCCTCCTGGACCGGCCGGCTCAGCGTCGTGCCGTACGGGACGGGCTGTCCGCGCTTCTTGTGCGTCGGGCCCTTGCCGCCTCCCGCGCCGTCCTTCTTGGCCGGCGCCTGCCGGAGGTCGGGCGTCTCGGCCCCCGTCTCGGTTCCAGCCGCACCGGCATCGTCGCCCTCGTCCTCGGCCTTGCGCTTGCGGTCGCCGGCGAGCGCCATTTGCCGCTGCCGGCGCTCCTCCTTGCGCTCGTCCTGCTCCTTGAGAGTCGCGATCGCCGCCTGGATCGGTGGGACGGGGACGTTCGTTGTCACCTCATGGAAGCGCAGCAGGCACTCGGACATGCTGATGTCTGAGCGAGGCCAAACAGGGTCGGGTAGCGGTCGTCAGCTTCTGCCCGCTCCTGGCTGTTCATGACGACAGCAACGCACCGGTGAAGCCGGCGGTTGAGAGCGCGGTCACCGTCCGGAGGACCTGCTCGATGCAGGGCGAGAAGCAGCAGATGCGCGTGATCTCGTTGGGCTGTGGTCGCACAAGGTCGGCAGTACGCCGAAGGTCAGCTCTGATCTCAGGCCGAGATCACAACGAAGGGACGGACCTTGAGCGCAGCTTTAGCCGAGTCGATCGCCTCCCAAGGCGACGGCAGGTCGAGGAACACTGGGCACGGCGGACGACAGCCGTCAGTCAGCCGTCCTATGAGATGAGCTTCCTAGGCGTTGACGTACCTGCGTCGGCGACGCCCTCGAGCTGGAAACCCTCCTTGCAGACGTTACGCCACGTGCACGACGCAAGTGAGTCCATACCGTGCTCCCTGAACTCGACTCTAAGTTGGCACGGATGATGGAGAGCGGTCAGCACCTCATTCCGCGTCTCGAGCCGCCTACAACCTAGCGAGGGTCGATGGCGAAGGGAGCGCTTCAAGAACGCACTGAGCCTTCTGCGCGCGTGTCTCGTGAAACTCGAAGCTGTGCAGCCGACCGTGCGGGCTGACGGTCCTCGCGACGGCATGCGAGAAGCTGCCACTACCCGTACCAGCCTCGACGACGGTCGAGCCGGGCCGGACCGAGAGCTGCTGAAGGATGAGGGCGATGTCGGCCGCATAGAGGATCTGGGTTCGGTGCGGAAGGGCCAGCGTCCAAAGCTCGGGCGTCGGCCGGAGGAGCTGCGGAAGGTTACGCACGCGTCGGTCAGCCCACAACGCTTCTTGGGGCGCGAGACGCGATCACTGACGTAGACGAAGCCCTTGCCCGTGACGGACGGCACCTGCGCGGGCGCGACGAGCGGGACAGAGCGGCTTCGAGGTCAGCTCGGGTGCACACCTGATCAGACTGACCGGACGAGGTGGCCGAGGAGCGCCGCACCCTGCTACCGAAGGGGACGCCGACGAGCCGGTCGTGCTCGTACGTGCCGAAGCGGTTCTGTGCCTTTGCGCCGGCCTCAACGATAACAGGCACGAGCGACTCGCGGCTCTGGTCGGCGCGCAGGACGGGAGGGGAGGTCGGAGCGAGGCGGCGCGTCGCGTCGAGGCGGTCAGCTCAAGTCTCCGGCAAGAAGGGCGTCGGCCCGAAGTCCAGGAAGCCGACGCACGAGCTGCATGATGACGAGATCACCATAGCCAATCAGCCTGCCCGCGGAGGGGAAGAGCGGGTAGGCTGCCGAGGAGGAGGACGACGACGACGACGACGACGAGGCCTCAGCGGCGGCAGGCAGCGCGGCCGAAGACGACGAGACGACCGAGGCCGACGGGATGGCCTGCGAGGCGAGGATCTCGGAGGTCGACGCGCTCAGCGGCACGGCGGGCGCGGTCTGCGACGGGGACGAGGCCATCGTTGCTGCTGGCGGGAGCTGGCTGGCGAGGGCTTGCTGAGTTGCGAGGGAGCAGCAGGCACCCGAGAGGAGGACGGCTGCGAGGTAGCCCAGGGAAAGGGTCAGCAAGCTAGGGTTAAGCCCTCGCCGGCAACCGTCTTGGCCGGCGTCGACCGGACAAGGACGACGACGACGACGGTGTGCACTCGACCTCGACTCGACAGACAGACAACGACGCTCGCAGGACGAGTGGGAACCCTAGGACGTCTACGCAGCCAACCTAGATGCTCGGCATGGGCTCCGCCTGCCTCGTCGGCCGGTCGCGCGTGCTCGCTACCTCGGCCGGCAGCCAGTGCCCTCCGTCATTCGCCGCCGTCCCGCCAAGGAGGGTAGCCGTCCTCTTGCCTAGCCGGCGGAATTTGGCGACGACAGTCTCCCGGACGAGTTATCATCCGCCCTCATCAGGTGTGTTGCGGTTCTGCTCAAGAGCCGGGGCGAAGACGGCGCTGACTGTGCTCCCTACTCCTACACCCCCTGACGCGCACGTACGCGCGTCAGAACCCTTCGCGACTCCGCCTGCGCCGGTCGCCAACAATACCGCCGCCGGCGGGTCGTCGGCCTCTCCTCCACCCGTCGCACCTAGGCGGCGGGGCAAGGTGACGCTTGCCGTCCTCCAGCGGCTGCACGCGACCGGCGAGCCCATCACGATGCTGACGGCCTACGACTACCCGACGGCGCTCCTCCTCGGCTCGCACCCGGCGGTCGACATGGTCCTCGTCGGCGACTCGCTCGCTCAGGTCGCCCTTGGTCGGCCGACGACGACGAGCCTGACGCTCGACGAGATGCGCCACCACGCGACGGCCGTCGCTGCTGCTCTCGCGCCGCATGCAGCCGGCCCGCTCCTCGTCGTCGACCTCCCCTTTGGGTCGTACGAGGTTTCGGTCGCCCAGGGCGTCGGCTCGGCCATCACGCTCGTCAAGGCCGTCGGGGCCGACATGGTCAAGATTGAGGGCGGGGCCGAGCTCGTCCCGCTTGTCCGTCGACTGGCCGAGGTGGGCATCCCTTGCATGCCGCACATCGGTCTGACCCCGCAGCGGGCAGCCGCTCTGTCGGGCTTCAAGGTCCAGGGCCGGACCGCCCAGGGCGCCCTCGCGCTCGTCGACCTCGCCCGGAAGCTTGAGCAGGCCGGTGCGAGCGCCCTTTTGCTCGAGGGCATCCCCTCGACGCTCGGCGCGCACATCACGAAAGCCGTCGGAATCCCGACGATCGGCATCGGTGCCGGACCAGGGACGTCGGGCCAGGTGCTCGTCCTCTCGGATGCGCTCGGCCTCTTCCCCCGGCTGGACGACGGCCCCTCCGCCGGGCCGGCGCCGCACCAGCCCAAGTTTGTCCGCCGGTTCGCTGAGGCCGGCCGGGCGATGCGCGAGGGCATCGACGACTATGTGCGCGCGGTCAAGGAAGGGTCCTTCCCGCACCCAGAGCGCGAGGGCTACAAGATGGCCAAGGGCGAGTGGGAGGCCTTTGTCGCCGCTACGGCGCCGCCCCCGCCGTCCTCCGACGGGTCGATATCATGACCTCTCCGGCGGCTTCAATCAAGAGGATCTCTGGGAGGCATGTCATTGAGGTACACGAGGCGAGCAACCGGGCACGCCAAAGGGGAGAAGGGGGAGGGAACAGATCGTGAAGCAAAGGGGAGGGCAGGGTCGAGGCAGAGTAGGCTACGCGGTACAAGTGCGGAAGAGCGGTGATTAGAGAGTCCTTGGGGGAGAGGGGGAGGGAGGGTTGACGAAGCTGATCAAGATGACGGGCATATCGACTAGCCCTCCATCTCGACGTCCTCGAGCTCACTGCTGCCCTCATCGCCGGCAGCGGGTGGCTCGATCCGGCCGGTCAGGAGCTCAACGAGGAACGGCTCGGCCTCGGGCACGAGCGCGGCCTGGCCGTGGGCGCGAGCACGACCGACGACCGGATGGCCGACGACGTCGTCGATCGTCGGTCGCTCGAGCGGCTCAGCGCGCATGCAGAGCGTGATGAGGTCGATCAAGGCCGGCGAGAGCGGAGCGAGGTCGATGTCGGTAAAGTCGTTGGACCGCAGGGCGTGCCAGGGCGCGTCGTTGGCCGGGACGATGATGTTGGTCGCCGCCTCAAGAATGAGGAGGCCAAAGCTGTGGTGACATAGTCGAAGGGTCAGACGGCGGCGGGACCTCGAGAGGCGACAGCGATCGGGCAGAAGAGCGCACCTGAAGATGTCGGCCGGCTTGCCAAAGTTGCCGCTCAGCGTCTCCATCGCCATGTAGTCGCGGTCGCCCTCGCGCTCCCAGCCCTTGTCGGCGAGGCCGGCAGGGACCTCGCCTCCGAGACCGGCGTTGCGGAGCACCTCGGCCGGGTCCGCCCGCGGGAAGCGGGTCGACAGGCCAAAGTCGCCAATCTTGAGCCGGCCGTCGGCGGTGATGAGCACGTTGGCCGGCTTCAAGTCGAGATGGAGGATGTTGTGCGAGTGGATGTGATGCAGACCCTGAGGAGACGGATGGCGGCGCTGGGTTAGCAAGGGCATGGCGGCCGAGCGTAAGGCGAGAAGGGGCACCACTCACGTCGCCAAGCTCCCGCACGATCTTCCACACCCGGCTCTCGTCCAGGCGGGGTACGAGCCGGCCGTACTCCTCGAGGAAAAAGGCCAGGTTGCCGAGCTCGCAGAGCTCGGTTTGGATGAAAAGCTGCCGATTCTGCTCCCAGGCATCGACGAAAGCTACCACGTGGTCGTGGGCCGGCGTCGAGAGGCAGCGGAGGATGTCAACCTCCTCGAGGTGTCGCAGTCTGTGGGACGACAAAGTGGTAAGGGTCAGCCGATGCCCAGGAAGATGCAAGACGGCCGCAGGTCAAGCTCGACGAACCGGTCCTTTGCGCCCTCAAAGACGCCCTTGGTGCGCTTGATCGCCCAAACGCGGTCGCTCGCCGCATCGCGCTCCTGGACTTTCCAGACCTGGCTGAAAGCACCCTGGCCGAGGGCGTCGACGACCTTGAAACGCTTCTCGAAGAGGTCCTCGTCCGGGACCGCCTGCGGGAGCGGGTGCGACGGCCGGTGGTGAAGCCGGCGCGAGGACGACGGCAGCTTGGGCGGGAGGTTTGGCATCGAGTGCCGGGGCTGGAGCGCGGCGCTCGACGACTCGGGCAGCATATGGCGCGCGGTCGAAGGGCCGACGAGATCCGCGACCGAGAGCTCCTGGTCGTTGCGGCTCTGGATGGGCGACGAGCTGTTCTTGGTCATGAGCAGCGGACCTGGGGCGAGGAGACGGCCGGCATCAGCGTCGGTCGACGGAGGGGTCGGCTCTGCTGCGGACGTACTGCGGACGACCGAATCTGGACCTCGCCGGGTCGGCGTCATCTCAACGCCACTCTCGCTCTCGCTCCCGCTCATGCCGCCCGAGACGCCGCTCGAGGTCCGACGGAGGAGGCTGCTCATCCGCTGCTGGCCGTCGACGACAGGCCGGGGCATGCCGGCCAGCGCACCGGTCCGAGGGCTGGCGCCGGCCGCAGCAGCCGAGAGGGAGCCTTGCTGGCTGACGCGGCGGAGGAAGGTGGGCGATTCGGCGCCCGACGGAGGGGATGACGAGCCTGTCTGCGACTCTGGCGAGGTGGCCGTGAAGCGGGCCTGGAGAGACGACGGCTTGGGCCGGAACGTCATCGACCGCTTCGGGATGAGCGACCGCGCCGGAGCGGGCGAGGCGCTGCCAGCAGGGCCAGCGGCTGGCGAGCCCATCGCGAGCGGCCGGAGGTGGGGGGGCTTGACGTCGGACGGCCGGTGCGAGCGCGCGAGGACGTTGAGCGAGTGGTGGTGCGAGGTGCTGCCGAGTGGCGGGAGGCCAGTGCTGGGGCCCGCGGCGGCTGAGGGCGAGCTCGACCCACTCGAGCTGCCTTCTGCCCGGATCGAGGCGAGCGAGAGCGGATGCGGGTGGGTGGCATGCCCGCCGCCGCCACCGCCAAACGACTTGGTCTTGACGGGCGTGTCGGGCATCGCCTTGCTGGCCGACGAGCCCACGCTGTGGTGGAGGGCCGCCGCGCTCGCCATCGCCTCGGCCGCCTCGGGGCCAAGAAAGTTGAAGGCCGTCGTCGACGGGGTCGAGGCCGAGAGCGAGGGCCCGCCAGCGACCGACCCCGGCCAGCCGCTCAAGGCCGATGGCTCGCCAGCGGGCGTCAAGAGCTCCTGGAGATCCATCTCGTCTCCGTTTGCCGGCGGCGCGAGCTGCGTCGTTGACAAGCGCGAGGGAAGGAAGAGCGGGACCGGCAGACGATGCGGCGCCGCAGGAGGCAGCATCTTTCCCTCGCCCGTCATGGGCGAGTCGATGAGCGGGCTGTCGTCGACCGAGACGCCGCTGTCGCGCGGCTTAAACTTCTTGCCGAGCGACTGCTTGGCGGTGAAGGCCGCGAGCAGCGGCTTGGCGTCGTTGAAGGCGAGTGCGTCGAGATCGTCGGGCGACCGGTTGTACGTCGCCGGCGCCGACCGGTTGAGGACGGACGAGGCCGCCTCGGCCTTGAGCTTACCGGTCAGATGCGAGGCCGAGTTGGACGTCGTCAGCTGGCTGAGCGAGGTCGATTGCGACAGCCCATTGTTGTTGTTGCCGCCACCCGCAGCGAGATGGGCCGACAGGTTCTGGGCCGAGTTTGACTTGGTCGTCCCGACCGGGCGGGCGACGGGCTGGGCCGGGAAGTCCTGGGACGACCCGCGCTTGTGGCCGTTACCTGCGCGGACCGACTGGCTGAGGATGCCGGTCCGGCGCGAGCGGGCGAGCGAGCGGCCCTGCGTGCCATAAGCCGAAGGAGGGGCGGTCGACGACGCGTCGGCGCCGTGCGAGTCGCCGAGGCCGGAGCCGGGCACCTGAAGGTTGTCCATGCTGACGGCCTTCTTCGAGTTGGCGATCGCCGACGAGCCCTGGATGGCTGAGCCAGAGATCGCGCCCCTACCGGCGGGCGCCTTGCCGTCGGCGCCGATGAGCGAGCGCGAGCGGCCGAGCGAGGTCGAGCTCGAGAAGAGGCCGGTCGTCGTCGTCGACCGCGTCCGGGCAGCCTCGGCGGCCGACTCGAGAAAGATGTTGTCCTCGTCAGCGAGCAGCTTGGAGGCCGAGCCGTACGACGCATGCGAGCTGTGCGAGCCCGATTTGTAGAGACCCGACGACGGGACGGGCTTGTTGAGATCGTGCTCGGTCAGAGCGCGCTGGTGTCGGCCGCCATCGGGCCGGGGCGAGGCGGCAGCAGCAGCAGCAGCAGCAGCCGGCGCGGGCGAGAAGAGCTGGCCGCTGAACGAGAGCGGCCTCAAGGCCGAGCGACCGGGCGTCGCGTTGGCCCCGCCGGCGGGGTCATCGTCGTCGTCGTCGTTGCTCTCGTCGGCCCGGCCACTCGATAGACGCATACGGCCGCCAAAGTCGGGCATCGGATGCCCGCCCTGGCCGTCGGCATCCTCGTCGCCGCCCATGCAGGCGTCGTCGTCGTCGTCGCCGCCCATCATCATGCTCGCCGCCGGCCTCTTGGCCCGGCTGCCGCTCCGCGTGCGCGTCGTCACCATCGGCGGCGGCGGTGGCCGGCCGAGCGGCTTCGATAGCGAGAACTGGGCGCCGACGGGCGCCTTCTTGACGGGCGAGTCAAGGACAATCGTGTTTGAGGCCGACAGCTGGCGTTGGCGCTGATGGAGGGCCTTGGCAGGCGGCGCGAAGGCAGCAAGGGCGTCCTCGAGCGAGCCGCGCCGGGAGCCCTCCTCAGTGCTCGAGTTGCCGCCGCCGACGGCGCCGTCGTCGAAGCCGAAGCGGAGCTGGTCGTTCGAGGACGAGACGGCGAGGCCGGCCCGCGGCTCGCGATACTGGCCCTTGTTGGCGCTCCCGCTGGCGAGGGCGACTTCGCGCTCGGCCGAGGCGGTCGCGACCAGCCGCCGTGGCTGGGCGAACCGGAGCGGCGACTGGTCGCGCATGACCGAGTCCTCGTCGTCCTCATCGTCGCCGTCGGCCGCGGCCGCCTCGACTCGACGGTAGACGCCGAGGCTCGGCGGCGTGTGCTTGGAGGGCGAGCCGACGGGCGTCAGGTCGAAGGAGGCCGCCCGGCCCGAGGGCGGAGCCGGATGGCCGACGTTGAGCGAACCGGTCACCCGGCGGTGGTGCGAGTTGCTCGAGATGGATGGCGCGGCCGAGCGGAGCCTACGTCGGCTGGCCGGCTCGGTCGATTCGGCACCTCCGGCGGCTGAGCTGGCCGAGAGATGGCGCTGGTGGGCGGCCGACGAGGGCGAGACGTAAGGCTCAAAGGCGTACATCGGCGTCGTCGACGGGGCCGGGTAGAGCGACGGCTTGGTCGGCGTCGTCGTGAAGACGGCGCTCATGGTCGGTCGGTGAGGAGAAGGGAGAGTAGCAAGTGAGAAGCGGATGACCGGGAGGGTGACTTGGAGAGGGTGTCGTTGTTGGTTGAAGGCGATGGGCGGTCCTCCCGGAGGCCGTCTCTGGCTGCTGGGCAGGCGGCGGGCGGGACGAGGGGGCATGTCAGCAGCCGGACTCCTGCCGAGCGCGACGCCAGCGAGCCTTGTTCTTTTCCCCTTCCCTACACTAGGACGAACCTTTGCCTTGTCCGGGTGACTCGCTCTCTCGCGACGCGTCGATCCGTTGAGGGAGATAAAGGGGTCGGAGAGGGCAGAGAACAAAGGGCAGGCGGCGGAGAGGGATCGTGGTGGGGCGGCTCGACGGGGGGGCGTTGCTTTGGTGGCGGCGCGTCGAGGCGGCCAGCCGAGCCAGCGCTAGCGCGCCGCGCGTGTGACTTTCGCCCTCCGCCCGAGTCGGCCAACAAGGGACGACCGCTCGACCCCTCTGTCCTCATCCTAGCCAGAGCCTCCCCACCCTATCTCTCAAGCCGCGCCCATGTATCGCAAACCGGCACCGGGCTACGTGCCCTCGCCCTCCTCGACGCCAGCGCCCTACGACGGCCAGCAGCAGCAGCAGCAAGCCCCGCCCCGGCCGGCATCGCGCCCCCTGCCCTCGTCGCCCCAGCCACCAACAGCAGGCCACCGGCTCCTGCAGCAGCAGCAGCAGCCGTACCGCTCATCGGCGCCCATCTCGGACGAGGAGGCCTTCGAGCTCGGCTATCCGGATCGGCCTCGCTCGCTCAGCCCCAACCCGCTGTCGTCAGCTCAGGGCGCAGGCCTCCAGGCGCTCTACGGCGCCGCCGGCCAGGGCGTCAACGTCACCGGCGCCGGCAGCCAGTACGGCGCCCTCCCCCAGTCGGCGTATGATGAGCCAAATCCCTTCCAAGATCCGGCGGCCGGCTCGAGCTACGGCATGGGCGGCGGCTATGATGCCGCTCCTCAGATCCGCGTCGTTCCAGCCCAGCACCAGGAGCAGCCCTCCTACGCGCCTCCGCCGTCGCACTCGCCCGTCCACGCCTTCTCGCCCCCACCGCCCCAGTCGTATCATCCTGCAGCGAGCCCGTATCAGCTACCTCCGCATCGGGCGCTCTCGCCAATCGCCAACCCAGGCCTGTCGGCCTTTGACGCGACGCTCGCGGCGTTCAACAACGGCGTCGTCCCCTCCGGCGGCCGGCGCTCGGCCGCGTCGTCGGCCGTCTCGTCCAACTACAATCCCTCGGCCGTCTCGGCCGTCTCGTTCCAACACCAGCAGGCGCCGCCTCCCCAGCACCAGCAGCCGTACGTCTACCACCCTGGCCAGGCGGTCGATCCCGAGCAGTATGCCGGCTACGACCGCTTCACGCCCAAGAACCTCTATGGCGAGAACCAGCCGGCCCGGCTCCGCTCGCGATCGCCGACGCCCCCGCTCGAGGAAGACCTTGGCGACGGCGGCCGGTCGCCCTCGCTCGAGGAGCACTTTGCAGGAACGGCCGTTGACAGGTCGACCTTCAAGCACCTCCTGCCGCCGACGGACTTTGAGCAGGGCGAGAAGGCGGGCTTCCTCGAGGATCTCGCGAACGGCGACCTCGGCGAGGACGACGGCGACGACGACGACATCCGACCGACGCAACATTTCGGGCCGGCGCCCGAGGGCAAAATCCTCCGCCGCAACAAGACGCGGCGCAAGGTCAAGCTAACCTCGAGCGGTAATCTCGTCGTGCAGGCGCCGATCCCGTCCGGCCTGGCGACCCTGCTCAAGCAGTTCTCGGGCGACACCGAGCGGACACGGACGACGTACGTCTCCCTACCCTCCAAGAGCAATTGGCCGAAGCTGATGAGCTTGCTCCGCCCGCCTCCAGGTACTCGGCCGTCACGTGCGGGCCCGACGAGTTTGCCGCCAAGGGCTTCACCCTCCGGCAGAATGCCAACGACCGCAAGACCGAGCTCTTCATCGTCATCACCATGTATAACGAGGACGAGGTCCTCTTCCTTCGCACGCTCTACGGCGTCATGAAAAACATCAGTCATCTCTGCGCCCGGCAGAACTCGAGCTGGGGCCGCGATGGTTGGAAGAAGGTGCGGCTTCGGATGCGCGGCAGCGCCTTGCGGCGACGGACAAGACAGACGTGTAGCGCTGACCCGGCTGGCTGCCTCTTCTTACCACCAGGTCGTCGTGTGCATCGTCGCCGATGGTCGTAAGGCAGTTCACCCGAAGGTTCTCGATGTCCTCGCCGCCCTCGGTGTCTACCAAGAAGGTTGGTCCCGTCCTCCAGCTGCACTCCTTCCGGCGTGCCGGTCGCTGAAGATGTGGAACCGCCACGCTTTCTCTCAGGCCTGATGAAGACGACCGGCCCGGGCGACGTTCCGGTCCAGGCGCACCTGTTCGAGTACACGACCTCGTTCGCTCTCACACCCGACTACGCCTACGACTTTGGCGCGAAAGGCAAGACGGCCATCATGCCCTGCCAGATCATGTTCTGCCTCAAAGAGAAGAACGCCAAGAAGGTCAACTCGCACCGCTGGTTCTTCAACGCCTTCTGCCCGCTCCTCCAGCCAAACGGTGCGTCGGCTGCCGCTCGCTCGTCCTTTCGGGCGCTCGACATGCTGAACGAACCTTGTTGCCATGGCTGGCAGTCTGCATCCTGCTCGACGTCGGTACGATGCCCGGCCACAAGTCGATCTACCAGCTATGGAAGGTCTTTGACCGCTCGTCCAACGTCGGCGGCGCGTGCGGCGAGATTGCAGCGTTCAAGGCCAAAGGCTGGACCAAGCTGCTCAACCCGGTACGTCGCCGACCTCCAGTCCTCCTCTGCTAGTCGCGTCGCTCACCTCTTTCCTTTACACGCCGTCCAGCTCGTACAAGCGCAAAATTTTGAGTACAAGATGTCGAACATCCTGGACAAGCCGACCGAGTCGGTCTTTGGCTACATCGCCGTCCTCCCCGGTGCCTTCTCGGCTTACCGCTACCGGGCGCTCGCCAACGGACCGGACGGCAAGGGTCCGCTCGAGGCCTACTTTCGGGCAGAGCTTCAGGAGGAGGGCTCTGTCTTCACGCGCAACATGTACCTCGCCGAGGACCGCATCCTCTGCTTCGAGCTCGTCTGCGCCCAAGAGCCCTGGTGCGTCTGACGACTGTGGCGGCTCTAGCTCAATTCCGGCTTCTTTCGCGCTGACTCTGTATCTTCTCGACCTCGCTCACCTTAGGGTCCTGCGCTACGTCAAGGGCGCCGTCGGCGAGACGGACGTCCCGGAGGTGCGCCCTCGCTCGCTTTCCAACACTCGTGCGAGCAGCAGGCTGACCTTCGCCTTTATCTCAGGACTTCACCGAGTTTATCCTGCAGCGCCGTCGCTGGCTGAACGGGTCGCGTGCGTCGCTGTCTCCCCTCGCAGTGATCCGCCCGAGATGTGGAACTGACGTCGACTCTTCTCACTCCAGTCTTCTCGTCGGTCTACGCCGTCTGGAACAGCCGCAAGCTCTGGAACTCGCAGCACGGCTTCTGGCGCCGGCTCAGCCTCCTCTTCCTCTCCTTCTTCAATTTCATCAACATCGTGCGTCGCAGGCATCTCTACAGCTGGGCGGCTCTGACTGACGGTCCCTGCCTGCTGCGCCGCCCCAGGTCTTCTCGTGGTTCGGCATCGCCAACTTTTACATCTTCTTCGTCATCCTGACGACCTCGGTCGAGGACGCCTCGTTCGGCCTCAAGGGTGTCAAGGTGTTCAACATGATCTGCCAGGTGCGGCCTTTGTTCAAGCCGTCCCTCTCTCGACGTGTCACCCTGACGACTGCGCCTCTCTCTCTCTCTCTCTCTCTCTCTCTTCTATCAGTACATCTACGTCGGCCTGCTCCTCAGCTGCCTGCTGCTCTCGCTCGGCAACCGACCGAAGGGCTCCAAGATTTGGTACCGGTGCGCGATCTACGGCTTCGGGGCTCTCCAGGTCTGGCTCCTGGTCTGCAGCGTTTTGGTCCTCGTCAAAGCCGTCACGGTAGGTGGTCATCATCTTTCAGAGTCGTCATCCCTCGAGATCTCCTGACACTGCATCTCTCTCTCGACTCCAGCACTTTGGCGAGCGCATCTTTGCCCAAACGATCGTCTCCGTCGCGGCCACCTTTGGCGTACGTCTTGCTTGGACTGCCTCCCAGCTGATTATACGGCCGTACGCTGACGACATTGCCCTCCGCACAGTGCTGGATCGTCGCCTCTTGCCTCGCTCTCGACCCGTGGCACCTCGTGACGTCGAGCTTGGGCTACCTGCTGCTGTTCGTCCCCTACCGGAGATTGCATCTGCACAGCAATGCCGCCCTGCTGACGTTGCGCGCGCCGACCCTTGGCTCAGCTCGCCTGCCTACGTAAACGTCCTGTCGATCTTTGCCATGTGCAACACGCACGACCTCACTTGGGGCACAAAGGCAGACAACGAGGCGCCGGTTGAGGACCTTGGCTCGGTCAAAGGCTCCGGCAAGGAGGTCGAGATCATGCTTCCGACCGTGCGCCCGATCCAACGCGTTGACTTCTTGCAGGGATTGCATAGACTGACACCCTGACCCGTCGCTGCCCTCCATACAGGCCCAGGCCGATCTCGACCAGCCGTACAACGAAGCTCTCGCCTCGCTCCGGGCGAGCAAGAACCCTCCGGCCGGACCGGCGGCGCCTAAGCCGAAAGGCCCGCGCGGCAAGCAGGAGACAGACGACTACTACCGCAACTTCCGGACAAACGTCCTCCTCGCCTGGGCGCTCTCGAACGGCCTGCTCGCGGTCGCCATCCTCAGCGGCGGTGACGCCTCCATCAGCAATTCGGGCTCGCGCCAGGCCGGTTACATGCTCTTCATCCTTATCTTTGTCGCCGGCATGGCTGGCATCGTGCGTCCCTCCTCTCTTATAGAAGCATACATCTCGCTCCGGAGCCTTTCGCTGACGCTTATGCCGTGATCCAGCGCTTCCTCGCGTCGACGCTCTTCCTGCTCATCACCCTCTTCACCGGCAACTAGGCGTCGCCCCTGCCGCCTACCCTTCGTCCTTCGCTCTCTGCCCTTAGATCTGCCCTTCTCTCGCACGGACGATCCTTCCACGCTCCGCCGCCCGTTCGCCTCTTGCTCGCATCCTGTCGCATCCGCACCTGCTGCAATCACCTTGCTTCTCTCTCTCCTGCTCAATCTTGTCTACCTGCCGACTCGTCCTACGTTGCTTGGTCAGCCGTAACTTTAGTCACGAGGCCTTCAGCCCCTTTCCCGCCGCTCGCTTGTTTCAGCCGCCCTTCGCCACCCTACTCGTCGACGGCCTCTTCCCTTTGACCGGCCGGACCTCCGGCAATGCATCCGCCGATGGGGTCGGCCTCTTTTTAGCTGACAAAGGCCTCGAGGAGAGCTGAGGCTGAGCTGCCGTCGACCAACCACCCTCCCGGTCAGCCAGCTCAGCCTCGAGAGCAGCATCAGCGGCAACAGCAGCTGCAGCAGCAGTCTGCTCGACACTGCTCAAAGCTCTGCCCCGTCCATTTCCTTTCGGCCCTCGCTCGTCAGTTCTGGGCCTCGTATGCCAGCTTCCACTTTGTCCTTGGCTCTCTCCGGCGAGGAGCGGACCCCGCCACCCTCAGGCTCCCGGCCGGTCAGCCGGGCTCGAAGCGGACGACCGCGGGAGGTGGCCGCCTCCGAAAGGCTCGACGACCTCGTGCCCGTCTTTGTGCGCGTCGTACACGTTGACGTCTGGATGGAGACGGCGCTGCGGCGAAATTGGACGGTGCGCTCGGTCGATCTGGCTTCCTTCCTCCGTCGTATTGCAGCTCTGACGGTCTCTGTCAACAGCCAGCCCAAGCGAAGCAGCACGTCTTCCGCGCGGCCAACCTCCTCCCCTTGCCTTCACCGGCCGGAGCTTCCGTCTACGAGTTTTCGGCTCGACCTCGGACGGCCGAGGCTGGGTCGCGGGGCAACGTCCATGAGCACCTCGCGCTTGCGACGCAGCAGCGGGCGACAAAGTCGATGCCATCGACTCCTGCTGCAGAGGACCTCCCGGCCTCGCCGTTTGTCCTCGGCAGCGCTCGGCCGACGACGCCCTCCAACCACTCTGCCCTCAGATCGGCAACATCGCAGCTCAACTTACGCGGCTCGCCGCATGCTGCAGCGTCCGACTCGATCCTGCACGTCGCCAGCCACGGCTCGCCTCTGGCGGCGAGAAGACTGCCGTCGAATGTCTCTCCGCCCACCATGCTCGCGCTCGGCTTAAGCGGTCGACCAGTCACGCCGTCTCCGGGGCCTTTCACTCGTCCGTCTACAGCATCGTCGACAGAGTCGGTTCCGGATCGGCCTTTCTCGGTCATGACCAACTCATCCGTCACCGACTCGCTGCCCGGGTCCATCGCCTCGTCGGCGTCCGAGAGAGCGGACGAGCTTAGCCCTTTGCCAGAGGCGTGCGTCTCGCCCCGTAAGGCCGCCAGTGGCGGCGGACCCCTGCGCCAGGGAAGTGGTCTGGTGTCCGTCGACACTCAGCAGCCGGTCCCAAGTATCAGCCTGCAAGGTCCGGACGCGCTCGGTCGGTCGTTAGGCAGCAGCATTGATGCATCCGAGAGATCGTCAGTCGAGGTCGACAATTTTGATCTTATCAGTGCGACGACAGTGAGTACCTGCGCACCTACGAAGCCGGAGGCGCAACTGACTCATTGTCTGTCAGGGCGCTCTAGTGTCGTCCTTGGAGGAGCTTGTCCCGCTGCAGCTTCTCGAGCTCCAGCCCTCGGTGCGTTGACCCTTTGCTCTTGGGAGCTTTCGATTTAAACGCGACTGACTCAAACGCTTCTTAGACGGCGCATGTTCCTCTGCAGCGCGCCCAGCCCGCGGTCTACTGCCAGCCGTGCTTACAGTCGCCCGTATGGATGTCCCGTCTGAGTGCGCACTCGCACAAGGACGGTCATGACGGGAGGGACGACCGTCTCAACTGGGCTCAGGAGTTCGTGCGCATCCAGGGCGGCGAGATGATCGCGTGGCGATCCGTGGACGCCTACATGGTGCGTCGAAGCCCCCTTACCGAGCGCACAGCAGAAGATCTGACAAACTGCATCGGACCGCAGATGGGTGCTGCACCTCGGTCACGCATCCCCCTGGTCGAACTGATAACGGTCCTTGAATGGCCTGCACCTGTCGTGCGTTCGGTACGCCTCCCCTCGAAGTCGATACAGCTCGGCTTCGCCCGACGCGCCTCAACCTCCGCCCGTCGGTTTAAGACGGCATGGGTCTGGCTGCGTGCTCCATCTGAGAAAGGTGAGTTCTCGTTTAGTGTCGCGCTCGAGGGCAATGACTGACATCCCCGTCTTCTCATCGAAGTCCATCAGAGCTTCCTCCGCGTCCTGACTGCTCTGTCTCCGCCCTCGCTAGCAAGGATGGCCGAGCCTCTGCAGCCGGCCTTCGACCGTCTCGACGTCTACCACCTGTCGAGGGCGGCGACCACCTTCCCTGCCCGGATCCTGCGCGGCGACGCCCGGTTCCAGCGCGTCCAGGAGACCGCCCTCGCTGACCGCAAGCGGCACTCGGCGACGATCGAGCATCCGCGCTGGAAGTTCCAGCCCTTGGACGCGGCGTCGAGCTGGATCGACGTTCAAGACGAGGCGTCGTTCTGCGGCGTCGCGCCCTCGGCGGAGCTTGAGCGAGTCGTTACTCGTCAGGCGGAAGACAAGCGAAACCACATGCACCCAGCCCAATACCCCGCCCGGCCGTCTCTGGTGCAGCCTTCGATGCGATCCCGGCCCATGACGCCTGCCGATCTGCACCGGCGTTCGCTCCCGGCCTCACCCCGGCTGCCTGTCGCCCATGCCGCGTCGCCCACGTCGCCTATGCCGCTCTCACCGTCGTCCCTCGGAGAGCACGAATTCGTCGAGTGGCTCGATCCCTTTGGTCCGATGCAGCCTCACGTCAGTCGGTCGCCCGCACCCTCTATCCGACGGCGAATGACCGACGCTTCGGCACCCGCCGAGCCCTCCAGGTCGCCAGAAGCCGCCCGCGGCGGTTCTCGGCGCAGCACGCTCAGCACAGCGACGCCATTCGGTGCTGCAGTCGCCCATCTCCAGCCTGCTTCAACCCGACTGTGCTAGGTTGATGACATGCGAGATGAATCGACTCTATCAGCTCGCTAGCGTCGGTCGGTCGGGATCGATGGCCTCTCGTAAGCGGCTTGGACGTAGGTCTCGAGGCCAAAGTTCCTGCGAGACGGGTGTCGCCATGGTCAGCCAGCGCTTCGGCGAGTCAGCCAAAGACCGGGGCTCGACGTACTCGTTCTCGAGGTTGATAGGCAGGACCGAGGCAGCACGAGTGAGAAAGGCCAGCGTCGGTCCAAAGACGACCGACACGAGCTGCGGCTCAGGGGTGACCAGCAGCCGATGCGACCTAACGGCTCCGTCGACTCGATCCTCGAGCGATGCGACGGTCACGCCTCGCTCGCCGCCGGCATCGACCAGAGAACCGGCGAGACCCGGCAGCGATGACTGCAAAGCTCGAGTCAATTCGTCGTCGTGCCGCTTGAGCGTTCGCCGGTTGGTCTTGGTATCCGAGTTTGCGAGCCGGAAGAGACTCTGAGACGTAAGGAGAGGCGAGGGATCAGCTCAGTGAGGCCGACAGCGGCAGCTGACGAGCCTGCACACCTTGGACCGATCGCGCTGGGAGCGACCGTCGCGTAGGATGTCGTTGATCGATGAGACCTGGTTGCCGGCGGCAAATGATGCCGGGTCGCTGCTCGTCAGGTACTCGCGCAGCAGACCCTTAACCTCGGTCTGGATGGGCCTCCAGATGTCGGTTGCGTCCATGCCGGCCCCGTTTCGAAGCATCGAATACGAATTATCCTTGAAGTCCTTGCGCTGTTGGAGGAGTAGTGCAGGTCCTCTAAAGTCAGCATTCGGGACCGACAGAGGATCGCCCGAGCATCTGTGCTGACCGATCCGATCCGACTGGCTACCTCGGACGTGACCCTGAAGCCCTGCAGGACGGCGTCGAGCTTCGAGTACAGTGTCCAGAAGAGGTCTCGCAGCGTTTCGGAGTCTTCGTCGAGCTTGCCGCCGCTCGCTGTCGGCTGCGCCTCGTCAGCATCGTCGCCGTTGGCGGCTGACGACGGCGGCGGCGGGAGGAAGAGGGCGCTCGTGGGGAAGAGATTCGTCGTCGCCTGCCGCCGGCGGTCAGCGGTTCGCTCCTCGACCTCTTCGATGACGTTCTCGACGAGGCCAAAGATCTCGACCGCTTCGCGCTGCGCCAGCGCGTCGAGAGCCCAGCCGAGCCGGCCGAGGACGGCGAGGGCTTCTAGCAAGTGCTCAATGTAGACAAAGGAGTCGGCCTCGGGGTTAAAGGCTTTGCTGGAGCTGCTGCCGCCGGCGAAGCCTGCCATCGATGTTGCGCCGCTGGCGAGACTCAAGCCGGCCCGGGTGTGCGCCGGTGTCGCAAAAGCTGGAGACGTCAGGTCGAGGTCCTCTGGTAGATCTAGAAACGGGTCTTGTGACGGCCGCATGGCGAGATCGAGCAGATAGCGCGCCAGGATCGTCGGCTTCTCGCTGACGTTCGAGGGCCGCGCGTCGGCGAGGCCGTCTGCGGTCGAGACCGGCCGGCTGAGGTCACTCGGCGTCGTCGAGACCGAGCGTTCTGACGCCAATGTGGCTGTAGCAGGGTCGGACACTGAAGAGGGTCGTGTTGGTCGCGGCATCAGCCCGAGGATCTGCCGTTCACTCGCCAGCACCTGAGACTGACATTTTGTCTGGCCTGCAGCGTACGGGGCCCACCGGCTCTCGCAGTAGGACGACTTGAGGTAGAGATGGTTGTGTAGCTCCTCGAGCAGGATGTCGCGCAGCGTCTGCGTTCGATGAGGCATCAGCCGGCGAGACTCTCGCGCCCAGAAAGGTCAGAGGGTGAACGAACCGTCTCTTGTGTCGAAAAGTAGCCGCTCAGATCCGACAAGGCTCCGACCTCGCGAAGGGCAGGCTTGCTGATCGTCTTGGTCGAGCGCACGAGCACAAGGGCAGCCAGAAGCAGACGCTTCTCCGCAATAAGCGTTTCGAGCTGCTCAGGGATCGACTTGAGCTGCTCGCTGGGTAGCTCAGGTTTATAGTGCGAGCATGACGTCAACGGAGAGCGGGGCCGAGAGGCAGGGTGAGGCCGGACGCACATGGTGTCGAGCGTGTCCATCATCTCCTTGATGACGCGAGCCCGGCTCGAAAGGGCGTTGATCTCGGCCCGCTTCTCGCCGCGGAGCGCCTCCTTGGTCTCGACCAGCATCACCTTGGTCTGTCGCACCTCGCGCTGCGACTGGGCGAGCGAGCCGAGAAACGAGTTGTGCGTCGAAATCGACGACGCAAACGAGGCAGAGTGCGTCTGAACCGTCGACTGCAGCGAGCCCAGGAGCAAGTCCGACAGCTGCTGGAAGTTGTATCGCGTGCTCGAGTCCGACTCGAGCAGACCGAGCGCCAGGGTTATCGGGTTGAACTGCGCGTGAGGGCGAACGGAAGGGTCAGCGTCCGAAGGCCCTGACGAGCCGCAGATGACCGTGACGGGCACACTTCTGGCTCCATGACAACCGAGTACTCGGAACGGATTTGGCGTAATATGTCTGGGCGCATGCAGGAGCAGAGAGATGAGCGTCGGTCTCTGATTGCAACGGAGGCAAGGCTAGGCGCACCATCGATGCCCTCGAACTGGCCGCCAAAGTCACCCTCGAGATCCGGGTCGATGGCGGGCGTGCTTGTCTGGCGGCCGGCCGCTGCGTTCCGGTCGGTCGCAGCGCTCGCAAAGGCCTTGCCGACCTGGGCCTTGCGGAAGATATCGGTCCCGCTGGCCTGGCTGCCGTCGGCGAGGCGGGCTGACGCGCCTTCGCGCTCGGTGCGCTCCTCATCCCATGTCGGCTGCGGCGGCACCTGGCCCGGCGATGACGGCCTCCCGGCATCCTGGCCGGCTACCAAGGAGCTCGCCGGCTGGTGAGGACGCCGAACCGACCGCGTCGGACGTCGTGGCGAGCCCGAGGCCTGCCGCTGGAGGTCGTTGAAGGAGGGGAGCGACCGGACGCCGCCGGCAGACGACCCGGGCGAGCTGAACGCGTCGGCAGGAGGACCGCCGTGCCGCGAACTCGAGTCGGCCTGAGGAGCTCGCGAGGACGAGCCGGACGCCATCTCCGAAGGCGCAGGCGGGATGAGCGACATGAAGGGCGGCCAGGCCGAGGCGGAGGGAGGAGCGTCGAGCTGGTCGGCGCAACCTGCGAGATGGCTAGGAAACCGGCGGAGGTCCGTTACAAACCGGAGGCTGCCGTCGCGTCTTGGCGAGTGCTAGACCGCGAGAGAGCGATGGAAAGAGACGATACGCGTCTGGCAAGCCGGGAGAATCTCTGCTGAAGGCAATGGATGTCGGCGAGCTTGTCGAGAGAGCAGCAGGACGAGGTCACCACGAGCAGCTGCCGCTGGGCGCGCGCGCTCTAGTTCCCCGTCGGCGCAGCAGCAACGCCAGCAGCGCCCTGATCGCCCGCATCTTCCAAAGACTGTCCTTTCGCAGGTTCCGAGGTCTCTCTCAAACGCGGTGCATGCGATATCCGATGTCCACGCAGGCGTCTAAGCCCTTGATCGCGACGCTCAGGCGCTCTTGTTGACCGTCATCCCGGCGAGGGCGTCGGCCATGGCGTCGATCGACATGTCGAGGACGCCCGCCGGCTTGTCCTCTTCTGACGACGAGGCCGCCGGCGCCGGAGCGACAGCAGCAGTTTTCGACGCCGGGGCAGCCGTCTCGTCCTGATCGTCGTCTGACTCGGCGGCGGCCTCCTCATCCTCGTCCTCGTCCTCCTCGCCCTCGTCCTCCTCCATGTCGTCCACTGCGAGGGATCGAGAGTCGATGTCAGCACGCTGCGAATGCCGGCGGGACGGTCGAGAGGGCCAGCGCAGGGACGCACGCTCATCCAGTGCCTCGGCGTTGCCGTGGCCCTCGAGGGCAGCGCGGATCTGCTCGACCGTGTCGTCCTCGGCGTCGACGACGTTGCCGTTCAGCTCGAGCGTCGTGAGCGCGCTGCCGTGGGCCTTGATAGCCTTGGCAAGGAGCTCAAACGACCGCCGGTCCATCTCGCCGTACTGGAGCCGGAGTGTCTCGAGCTTGGGGCTCGAGCCGTCGAGAAGGGCGGTCGCGAGCAAGATGCCGCCCTTGCGCGAGAGCAGGCAGTCGGACAGGTTGAGCTCGGTCAGCCCCGGCCAGGACGGCAGGGCGGCGGTGACGGCGCGCGAGCCCGGCAGCGTCAGCGTGTTGTCCTGGAGGTCGAGGTGGCGAAGGTTGGGGTTCTTGGCGAGGCCGGCAGAGAGTCTGGCGATGCCCTCCATCCGGATGCCATTCTGCGGGAGCCGGACGACCTCCAGCAGGCCGTGGGCGGCGAGAGCCTTGCTCAGAAGCTCGCACGTGCCGTTCTCTAGCCGATTCCGGCCGCAGACAAACGTCCGCAGGGCCGAGGCCTGACCCTTGGCGGCTGAGTTCTCGGCCGACTGGAGCAGGGCGGCGGCGATGATGTTGCCACCGGTCGGGCCCATGCCGTTGTTGTTGAGAATGAAGTGCTTGAACGAGAGGTTGGTCGTCAGGAAGGGGACAATGGGCTCCGCGCAGCGGCCGCCAAAGGCGTTGTCCGAGAGGTCGAGCGTCTCGAGCGAGGTCGACTCGGCGAGCGAGTTGCACAGCGCCGTCAGCGCCTGGGGGATCTCCGAGATGAGCCGGCCGGTAAAGATGTCTGCGAGGTCGGCGACCTGCCAGGAGCAGGGAGAGCGTCCGCCGGAAGACAGGCGCGTGACAGAGACGCGTAGGGAGGAGGGGGAGGGCAAGGCTGGAGAATCAGCGAGCGGCCCCTTGCTAGGCGACCTCGGCCAGGCAGCGCACCTTGAGATGCTTCAGCGTCTTGAGGACATCAGCCAGCGCTTCCGAGGCCTCGATACCGAGCGTGTTGCCGCCGAGGTGGACCTCCTCGACATCGTCGCCGAGCGCCCGAAGGGCATCGAGGTGCGGCTGGATGTCGGCCGCCGAGGTAAGCTTGAGGCCGAGGCCTTTGATCGAGAACGACTTGGACGAAGACATGGTCAAAGAGCTCGAGAGGTGCCAGCTAATCACGAGGTGCGGAGCGAGCTTTGGGGACAGTGGTGGGTGAGTAGGAGGGTCTCTGAGCGTCCAACGACAGGACGACGAGAGGCTCGAGCCATGGGCGTATGCACTTCCCGAGGGAGCGTCGCTCGTACAGTAGGCTCAACCGCCAGGCCGCCGCTCAGCCCTAGCCCTTGAGCCTCATCGCTGCTTCAGCTGCACGAGCTCGCTCCTCACCTTCTCCCATGTCGAATCGAGAGCTGTCGGCCGAGTTCCTGTCCTCGTTCAAGACGACGTCGAATAGTGCGGCGGCCCTCCTCCTACGCTCAAGGCCGAGGTCGCGTCGGCTTTGGTAAAGCACGTCGGGCTGACCTCCTTGGCCCTCTGCTTGGATGACCAGAGGTCACGCAGCGCCTCGAGGCAGACTCGCTGAGCGCCGAAGAGCTCACAAAGGCACAGGTTGCGCTCGTCAAGCTCCGGAAGGCGCTCGTCCAGGCCGAGGAGTTCCTGCCACGCTACGATCAGCGCCAGGTCGACGAGGTGCGTCCGCAGCCGCCCTTGCTCCTTGCAGTCGCATCGCTCACCGGCACGTGTCCGCCATTCACACGCCTCACGCAACAGCAACTCAAAGCTCTGGAGGCCCTGCTCGAGCAGAAGAAAGCGAGCTCGGCGCCCAAGTCCCGCTTTGCCTTCAAGAAAGCTGCTTCGTCCAGCAGCGCTCGCTCGGCTCCGCCGCCTCCTCCGGCTACCCCTGTCGCCAGCCGACCACCGCCGACAGCTGCTCTTGACGCAACCGCCAACGTTGAGCTGGCCTCCCTCTCGCACGCCTTCATCACGCTTCCTTCCGATCTGCCCTCGTCCGGCTTCTCGGTCTCGCTCGCGTCACTCTCGCACTGCATCATCAACCTGCTGCCCGCTCCGCGGCTGTCGCCCGAGGCGCCGCGATCGCCACCGATCACGGCCCTGCACATCCAGGACCTCTCCTCATGCCTACTGATCGTGCCCGACGTCGAAGGCAGCGTGCTTATCAACGGCTTCGATAACTGCGCGCTCGACGTCGGCTGCTGGCAGCTCCGAATGCACCGCGCCCGGCAGACCGACGTCTTTGTGAGCATGACGGGCGAGCGAGGGACGCCGGTCATCGAGGACTGCAAGGACGTCCGGTTCGGTCCGCGAATGCTGGCAGATGCCCTTGTGAGTCAGGCTAGGTCGCGATACCGAGGAGGCTGGTGCTGATATGCCGCTCTCTGCCTTCTTGCAGACCGCTGCGCCAGAGCCATTGACGGTCCTCGACTTCTCGCATCCGAACCCGACGATACCCTCGCCCAACTTCCGACTGCTCGAGCCTACTGAGCTCGGACCCGTACGACAACTCCTGGTGCGGGCAGCGAGTCGAGAGGACGAGTGGACGGCCGGCCAGGTCGCCGCTGTGCTGCGAGAGTGGGAGGCGTCGCGTGAGACGGTAGATGAGCGATGACATGTCCGTCGATCTGAAGGAAGACTCGCTTGCGACCGTAGGCTATCAAGTCAACAGGCTTCGATACAAAGTGAGGGAGGGGGTTCAGAGAGGCAAGTGGGCAAGGTCACCGCTCAGCACTCGGAGCGGACCGGACCGCAGGCAGCGCGGCGACCGAGGCGCCCCCGCTGCCGTCTTCCCACTCGACGTAAGGCTCGACACGAAGCTCCCGCTCGCCCGCGATCTTGCGGAGGGCGTAGCGCTCAAGCGTGTAGGACTCGTACGACCTCGCTGTCAGACGGACCGCGTTGAGGTGGTGCGGCCGCGAGTTGGCCAGTCGAGCTTGCGCACGCGACTGGTGGGTGAGCGGTGCTCTCCTGGTCAGCCGTCGGGTTGCGACTTCGGTCGAGGGAGCGGACTAACCTCCCAGATGCACGTCGCCAGATTGACGCCGTGCGCATCAGGCCGCCCATACCAGTACAGTAGTAATGAGCTTTGACCTTGCTCGAGCGCCTCCTCGTGTGCGGCCTTGTCAGCCTCGTAGAGCGCCAGATCGTTCTCGGTCCCCAGCATCCGCTTCGAGCGGAAGGCGACGCAGTACCTGGAGCGAGGTTGTCGAGGGTCAGCGCTACCCGTCTTCTCCTCACAGAAGCGCAAGAACACCCACCAGACACCCTCGGTCTCGAGTCCGAGGTCAAGCTCAGACCAGTTGAACGCTTCCGAGTACTCTTCGTAGGCGTACGAGGCATTCAGCGCCCGAAAGCCATGGAGCGCCGAATGAAGCGCGGCTGACGGCGGCCGAAGCGGGTGCGAAGCCGTCAGCCGCGAGGGTTGTGGACCGGCTGGAAGGACGTCGGGTAGTCGGAATAGACTCGATAAGGTGGAGGAGGGAGCGGCCGTCGGGTGAGGCGGGAGGAGCGAGACCGAGTCGGACAATGGTGACGGATCCGAGAGTGGGGGAATGTACGTCGCCGACGGCCGGGTGCTGCCCGCCTCACCCTTGGACGAGAAGGGGCAGCTGCTCCCGCTTGAGCTCGCGTGGGAGCTCGCGGACGAGCCGAGGGGAGGGTGCTTGGGACGACTCGCGAAGGGATGCGACGGCTGCGCGTCGAGAGCGGCGAACGGGCAGGCCATGGTCGCTGAAAGGGACGGGAGGATGGCGGTTGCCGAATTAGGTCGGCCTCGTCAGGCCTTGCGGCCTTCTTGTACCGCAAGCCCTTCAGGTCGCGTCCCTCGTAGCGCGCGAGGTTGTTGCCATCGTGAGGTGCTCGACCGCCAACATCGGCATCGCGCCATGGTGACCTGCATGGCGAGATTGCTAGCCGTCAGATCCGGTTGGCTGGAAGCCTGGTTACTGACCCGGCTCCAGGGCCGCGCGCACCCGAGAGACCCGGAGTCGTAGCCGTTCAGCTATACCGCATGCGAGTGGTGGTCGCGGAAAGGGTGTCTTCGTCGTCGTCGACAGGTAGCTGGTCGTCCGGTCTCTCGAAGGTGAGACGCGACGAGCGAGCGAGCGTTGCTGCTGCGCGGGCTCCCTTCGGACCTGCATACCAGATGGGGGCGCGATGGCCCTCGGCGCGAGGACGAGACGACCGACCCGAGCTCGACACTCACATACGACCAGCCGAGCCAAGCCGAAAGACAGCGGCTTGCTTCAGAGATCAACCGGCACACGCTCGCGAGGAGGTCAGTCTGGCCTGCTCTGGGGTTGACGACGAAAGAGGGACCCGCTGCGACGGGCCGCCCCCTGGCCGCGCCGAGGCTGACCGGCCGGCACGCCCCCCCCCCCTTTGCCCGGCCTCCGGCCAGATCTCCCCTTCCTCGACCCGCGACCCTCTCTCTTCCCTCGCATCTTTGCCTCGTCCCGGCGGTGGACCCACCCGCGCTCCGGACCTCTCTGACTGCCCGCTCGAGGCGAGATTACATAGGCCGGCGCTGCCCATCGCCCGCTCGCGCGGCTAGCTCGCGTCCGCCCTCCCCCCCGCGGCCGACCCGCTCGACCCCCCCCCCCTTGGTACTCGTCTCAGACCTCGGCCCATCTCCTACCGACTCGGCACGCTCCCCGGACGCGGTCTCTTTGCTCTGAAGTCGGTTGGCGCCCCTCCGGAGTCCTTCCCCTCCCTTCACAACCCCTCGGCCGCCTGCGCACTCCGAGATGGCGTCCTCGTTTAGCCTCGCCCGGAGCGCGTCGCTCGGCGGCGCGAGGAAGCGCGATCCGTTCGGCAACCACATTGACGACGTCGAGCGGGCGCTTGGCGATCCAGGCGCGTCCTCGTCAGGCGGCGGCGGCGGCGCCTGGGCCTCCGAGGGCGGTCACGGCAACGGGCCGGGCTCGTACCAAGACGCCTACGGCAGCCACATGGCGGCCGGTCTCGGCGTCCAGCCGGCGTACGCTGGCTACGGACGGCCCGGCCCTCCGGCAACGAGCGGCGGCGGCAGCGGCCAGCAGGGGCCTCCAGGCTCTCCCGGCCACCCTCCCTATGGCGGCGGACACCAGCACCAGCGGAGCGTGGGCGAACTTTACCCGAGCTCGATGACGACCGAGGGTCTCATGCGGACCGGCATGCTGCCGACGTCGCACGGCCCGCCCCCGCCGTCGAACCGGTCGTCATTCCACGGCGCCCCGCCGCCGTCGCCATCCTCGTATGCGGCGGCCAAGCTCCAAGCTCAGCAGTCACCTCACATGACGAGCGGCCCATTCCCTTCGTCGCCCCAGCTCGGAAGCCATCAGCAGATGCCGCCGCCCCAGCAGGCGCAGCGGCAGCAACAGCAGCAGCAGCCCATCTCGGCCCTCAAGTACGGCCCTGGGCCGGGCGGACCGCCGCCGCCGCCGTCGCAGCAGCAGCAGCCCAACCCGTACATCCCGGCCAGCCCGTCGCAACATGCGCCGCCGCCGCCGTCGGCATCACACCCGATGAGCTACTCGTACTCGGGCGGATCCGCGTCCGGCGCGTCGCCCTCGTTTGGCGGCCGGGCTCAGCCGCCGTCCTCCTCCTGGGCAGAATACAGCCCTCGGTCGACGCCTCAGATCGAGATGCGTTCGTCACCAGTCCCGCCTCCGACCCAGCAGCAGCAGCACTACCAGGCGGCCTACACGCCGCCTTCCTCGACGGCCTCGCCCAATCGCCAGGCGCCGTACGGCCCGCCGGCGAACGCCGGCAGCAACCCCTACATTCCTCAGAACGCTGGCCACCCGCCACCGCCGCCACCGCCGCCGCAAGGGAACCCGTACTCTCAGCAGCAGTCAGGCCCGCCGCCGCCTCAGATGCTTCAGCAGCGATCGGCCTCGTCGTCCTCGATCCACTACCACGGCCAGCACCGGCCGGCCGACGGGTCCTTCCAGCAGTTCTCGGCCCATCCTGCTCCGGGCGCACACGAGGTCGCCGCTCAGTACGGCCACCACCCGGGCTCGCGAGACATGGCTCCGCCGCCTGCGCCCGAGGTGCCGCAGCAGGGCTTCCGACGGGTCAGCTCGGCCGAGGAGGTCCGCGGACGGACGCCTCGCCATGCGGCCATCGTGCGTTGCCGAGCGCTTGTGAGACAGCCTCTCGCTCCTCCGTGCTGACCCTTGTCCATCTTTCTGCTTGTAGCGCCCGCTCGAGGCCATGACGTCGTCGCTCGCGCAGACGTACGGGCGCTGCAACCCGACCTTTCGCTACGAGGTGGCGCACAACCCTCGGCGGGTGCTGACCAAGCCGAGCAAGGGTGTCCTCAACGACGGGCACGACAACGAGGACAACGACTACATCCTCTACGTCAACGACTACCTCGGTACCGAGGAGGGCCACAAGTGAGCAGCCCTGTGGGTCTTCATCTTTCACCGCCGCTGGACTGACATGAGTCTGTAATTCCTCCCCAGGTTCCTCATCCTCGACGTCCTCGGCCAAGGCACGTTTGGCCAGGTCGTCAAGTGCCAGAATATGAAGACGAACGAGATCGTCGCCGTCAAGGTCGTCAAGAACAAGCCGGCCTACTTCAACCAGAGCATGATGGAAGTCGCCATCCTCGACGAGGTACGGTTGCAGACCTCGACGTGACGCGCCAACAAACGCTGACCCTCGTCCTTCCCCTTTCCTGTCGTATCCAGCTCAACTCGAAGTACGATCCGCACGACGAGCACAACATCTTGCGCATGCGAGCCCACTTCATCCATCGCAAACACCTCTGCCTCGTCTTTGAGTGCCTCTCGTCCAATCTGTACGAGCTCATCAAGCAGAACGGCTTCCGCGGGCTCAGCATCCAGCTCGTCAAAGTATTTACGACGCAGCTGCTCGACACGATGGAGGTCCTGCACGAGGCCCGCCTGATCCACTGCGACCTCAAGCCCGAGAATATCCTGCTGAAGAGGTGCGTCGCCCTTTCTCCTGGCACGGGCTCGCCGTCTCAATGTTGACCGCATTGCTCTACGCTGCCATCACTTCCGATCGCCCAGCCTGCAGTCGCCTCAGATCAAAGTGATCGACTTCGGTTCGGCCTGCCACGAGTACTCGACCGTCTACACCTACATCCAGTCGCGCTTCTACCGCTCGCCCGAGGTCCTGCTCGGCCTGCCGTACTCGACGGCGATCGACATGTGGTCGCTCGGCTGCATCGCCGTCGAGCTTTTCCTCGGCCTGCCACTGTTCCCCGGCACGAGCGAGTACAACCAGCTCTCGCGCATCATCGACATGCTCGGGTACGTCGCCCTCGGCCAGCGAAGAGCCAGACTACAAGCCGCTGACTCCTCTTCATCGCCCACTTGTCACGCAGGATGCCGCCGAACCACTTGCTCGAGCACGGCAAGCAGGTGCCCGACTTTTTCAACGCGAGTCCGAACCCCGACGTGTACGCTGGCGGCCGCGTCTTCCGCTTCAAGTCAATGGAGCAATACTCTAAGGAGCGCAACACCAAGGAGCAGCCGAGCAAGCAGTACTTCAAGGCGCAGACGTTGCCCGAGATCATCCGCACTTACACCTTCTCGAAAAAGACGGCCAAGCAGGCCGACATAGACCGAGGTGCGTCGGCCGATCTGTGAGTAAAATTCGGATGACCGAGTCTGACCTTGCGCGCGCACCTTTTCGCAGAGATGGCGATGCGCTCGTCCTTTACGGACTTCTGCCTCGGGCTGCTCAACATGGACCCGATCAAGCGCTGGTCGCCATCGCAGGCCCGTCGGCACCCATTCATCACGGGCGAAAAGTTTACCGGCCCTTTCAACGTGAGTCAACTCGCTCCCACCATCCTTCTGTGAGCGCTCGCAGTCGCTGACCTCGTCGTCGCCGCCTTTGCTGGCGGCGCAGCCGTCGCTGTCGACGCCTGCTCCGGCACCGATCAAGCACGCCCAGCCGGCTGCGGTTGCACCAACGCCGCCGGTCGACCCTCGCCGGCCGTACGGCGGTCTCGTTGCGACGACGTCTCGGGCACCACGCGCCTATGCCGACGCCGCCGCGTACAATCAGCAGCTGAACCAGCATCAGACGCAGGTCGCTCAGCAGCAGGCTGCCCAAGCGGCCGCCTCTGTCTACCGGCACCCCTTCGCTCCGTCCGACGACGCATCGGTCAACTACAGCAACCAGCAGCGGCTCATCCAGCAGCAGCAACAGCAGCAGCTCCAGGTGCAACACGCTCATGCGATGTCTCAGCAGCAGCAGCAGCAGCAGCAGCAGCAACAGCAGCACACTTTGCGGACGAGCGCGTCGTCATCAGGCCTGGGCTCGACGCCCTACACTCAGCGCAAGTCGTCAGGCAGCATCCTGCCCCTCCCTGCTGCGGTCCATCACTCGGGCCAGCCGTCCAACGTCTACTACCAACAGCCGACCGGCCGGAGCCGAGCCAATACCATCAACCAGATGGACCTGGTCCCAGCATCAATCGCCCGCGTCACCCAGCTTGGCGTCGACCCCGGCGGCGGCCGGAGCCCCCTCACGCCCGTCATGAACCGCGAGGAGATGATGCGCGAATGGGAGCGCCGGCAGCAACAGCAGCAGAACGGCGCTGCCGGCAAGCGGGCCTCGGTCAACCAGCCGTGGCAGCTCGAGTACCTCGAGGGTCAGGCGGCCGAGCTCGGAGGCTGGGGCCACATGCCCTCGACGCAGCGCTTCGGCCTGCCGCCATCAGGCTTTGTGCCGCCGCCTCAGCCGCTGTCGGTTATCGTTGACGACGGCAGCGGCCGCAACTCACACCAGACCGACGATCACCGCGGTTTCCCGTCGAGTCCGGCCGGCGCGAGCATCATGAGCCCGCCTCAGGCTTACAGCGGGGCGATCGCACGATACCCGGCCTATCCATCCCAGGGCCCGTCATCTTACGACGCTTATGATCACCGCGACGGCCTGGCGACCCTCGTCCAGCCGCTGCAGCCTCAGCAGTCCTACGATCCTCGGCATGCGCCTGCGGCCACTCAGCACTCGCAGCTCAACCCGTTCGCAAGCGGGCACGGCCCGCCAAGCGGCTCGCAGCAGCAGCAGCAGCAGCTGGCTAAGCGACAGTCGACGGCCGGCAACGACGGCTGGCATTGAGCACCGGTCGAGAAGGGCACCGGTGGCGCGGGGTCTGGACCATCCGCCAGTCAACATCGCATGGCCCTTCCTTTCGCCAGATGACGGCGCGAGAAAGACTGATGAGCGCAGATGATTGAAGAAAGCCGTCGCATCTCAGCGAGCGAAAGGTGTACAACAGGGGCGGAGTGAGCGAGCGGGGCAGGAGGAGGAAAAGTGCAGCTACTCAGATGGCAGACGGCGTGTGCAGAGGAGAACTGGGTGTTGGACCGCTAGAAGTGAGAGGGGAGGCTGCGGCGAGTGCGGGGATGCGCGAGGCCTGAGCGTGCTGAGCAGGCAGCGGCGGCGGCGGCGGCAGCAGCGCCGGTGACTGTGGCGTCGACGCCGTTGGCGCGAAAGCTGGCGGCACCGCTTGAGGTGGCAGCGACCGGTACTGAATTGGACCCGTCGGAGGCGGGACGCCGACCTGCGGCATGCCTGGCACAGCGACGGCCGGGCCAGCGCCAGGAGCGTCAACCATGGCCCGCGGTGCGTGCGCGTGAAGGGGCGCCAGGCCAAGCAACCTCTCCCAGGGGTTGTTCGAAACGGGACCGTGCGTGCTGGACGAGGGGCCGCCTGCAGTGTCGCCCGCTGGCGAGTTGGGAATGGGCTTGGGATCGCCCTTGACGCCGGGCGTGAACGCTGTGGCCACGAGCGTGATGCAGGCGCCGAGAGGCGGCGGCGAGACGAACTTGGCCATGTCGTCAACGATGCTGAGCGTGGACCGGTAATCGACATAGGTCTGGGTGCCGAGATCCTCTGCGGGACGCAATGCGACCTTGCAGGTCAGTTGATAGAAACTCGGCCGAGCCAGACTCAACTGGAAGGACGCACCTTCCATTTGCAATCGCAGTTCGGCGTGTTGGTAGCGCGTGCCCTGCTTGATGCAGCAAAGCGGGCACTTGAACGACCGCTCGAGCGGCGGCATCGGCGGCGGAAGCGGAGGCTGCGTCGGATCTGCTGGCTGGACGGGCATCTCCGGCGGGATCAGGACGCACGACGCGTGGAAACGCTGCTGGCCTGCGTTACGAGAGCGATCAAAAGATGCTCATCAGCCGTCGTGAATATGCCCGTCAAGGCCCTCGTTCGAAAACAGATGCGCTGACGTACACCTGCGGTTGTTGCAGAGGGCGGTGAACGGCGCGTCCGGCGGCGGGTACGGGTCGCAGAAGCACTGGACGATGTTTGGGTCCTTGCTCGGCGCGGTCCCGATGATCTGCCAGCGTGGGTTCTGCTTGCGCACCCGGCGTTTGTCGAGACCGACGACGGCGAGCATTTGGCTGCGAAGATCTAGCGGGACGCCCTCCGGGCCGACGGTTTCCAAGTGGAGTGGGAAGCGCTCGAGCTTGCGCAGCCAGTGCTGGACGTCGCGCGGGGACGGCGCGCTGGCGAGAACGGCTTGGATGTCGTCGACCCAGTTTCGGCCGTTCTCACAAATGTCGCGCAAGAAGTCCAACGGCTCATCGTCGAGAGCGTCGAGTCGCAGCTTCACGGGCTCCTCCTCGAGCATCGCCTCTAGCTTAATGAGCGACGGCCGACCCTCGGAGGTCCAGGCCTCGATCTTCTTGGGGTCGCAGATGTTGCAAACGTAGCGCTAGAGGCAGGTGCGCGATTATCGTCAGTCAACGCAGCAGGCAAGTTGTACGTGCGAAGGACGAGCCGTTCACCTTGAAGGCCTTGACGCTCTTGGCAGGGATGTCGAGACATTCGCCGTGGTAGATACCGAAGCACTTGATGCACTGGAGCGTGGGCCCGTCCCTCTCCGGTAAGCGGCAGAAGCATTTGCTGTCGGGCCCGAAAAGACCGAAGCCGGTCGCCGGAGCTTCGTCATACGGAAAGGCATTGAGCTCGTCGAGACGATCAACGATGCCGCCGAGTTCTGTCTGCAGGTCGCCCTTTTTGTCCGGCAAGCCGAGCAGGTCCGCGAGGCGGCGGCGCCAGTCATCAACGCCCGCCACCGCCTGCTCAAGAGTCGCAATCTCAGGCATAACGACCGTGTCGATCTTGTACGTCTCGAGGCGCTGGAGGAAGCGTCGGACGTCGTTGACGACAGAGGCGCCTCGGACGGGCCGGTCGAGTAGCGTGCGAGCCTGGCGCTGGACGTCGAGCGCCTTATGCCGGAGCTGCTTGATGCGGTGTAGGATGGCGGTGTCGATCGACGTGTCGTTGGACTGAGCGATGTTCTGCTCGAGCTGCTCGATCGTTATCGAGGCGTTTGGCTGCATAAGCGCAGGAGGCAGAAGCAGCCGCCGTTAACCTTCGCATATGAGCAGAGAAATTGATGAGGGCGACAGCTACAAACCTGAAGCAGAGCCTCCGCCGAACGCTTCCAGACGAGACCGCTCGCAAGACGGTCTTCGAGTACCTTGACGAAGGCATGGTCGGCCGGCACGTCGTTCTGCCGCGCAAGGTCGAGGTACGATTGGATGTCGTCGAGGTCGAGCGAGCTCTCGTCGACCTCGTCGAGGTCCGTCAGCCAGCGCATGCGCTTGCTGATCTTCTCAAGCGCAGAACACTGGGGCAGGTTGAGGCCGAGAGACGAGCCGGTCGCGTACAGAGCCTCGACCTTGGTTAGCGAGTGCTCGACGTCAGGAGATTGGAGCAGCTCGTTTGCCTCCTGAACAAAGGCGAGCGCCTGCGCGAGGACGTGCTGGAGCTGGACCTGCGGGGAACCAAAGGCGCAGGGCATCAGACATGCTCCCAGCATCCGGATTCGAGCGGGCTTAGACGCACCACCTCGCCTGCCTCGAAGCCAAGGCGTTCAGCCTGGAAAAGGACCTCGCGCACGCCATCGAGCGTCCTATCCTCGCCGTCCTCGCCCTCAAACCCAGAGATGCGGCCCTTCCGGCTCTTGTGCTTGCGGGTGAGGAGCGTGATGGCCTCCTGCACGATCTCGTTGCAGCGACCTGACGACAAGGAAAGCGCCGGTCAGCCACGGGGCGAGCGGGAAGCAGCTCGAGGAGCATACGACTCACCTACGAAGGCCCGGAGGGGGTCGAGCTCCGGCAGAGTCGTCATCTTCTCGATCTGCTCGGCCTCGACGACAAGCGTGCGCAGGCTCTTAAGCGAAGGCGTGCCCGTTTGCAGGACCTTGGTAAACTTCTCGCGCCAGAGGGTCGGCAATGCAGCGTTCTCTGCGATCTTGCCGCGCAGCTGCTCGAGCTTGTCGTCGGCGTAGCGGACGCGCATCGTCCGTGGGACGCCGGGCGCGCACGAGCACGGCTGCGAGGCATGGCTGTGGCAGAGGACCTCGTCGCAGCCAGAACAGACGATCTGCGAGAGGTAGGTAAAGACCTTGCACTCGGCGCACTGGTACTGCTCCTCGGGCAGGTCGGCCTCGAGCAGCGTCTCAGGCAGCTCGACCGGACCGAGCCGACTATCGTTCCGGGCTTCGCGCTCGCGCTCAACCATCTCGTTGAAGCTCGCCGTCAGCCAGAGGGCCGTGTCGATCGTCGGCGAGTTGTGCGCGATGGAGACGAGCAGTTCGTCGTGTGAGAAGACCGGAGCCTTTGTGTGCTCCTGGTCTGCAAGTCGTCGCGAGGTGTCAGAGCGATTCAGTCCAGGAGCGCGGCCGGAGCGAGGAAGAGGGGCGGACGAAACGTACACTTGCGGACGCAGGCGAGGTCGTCAGACAGCCACTCGCGCGTGGCGAAGTTGACGGCCTCATTATAGTTGAGCTGCGGGCCGAGGGCGAGGCGTCAGTTGGATGACAAATGAGTGAAAAATCACCGCGACGCACGCCGTGGTTGAAGCCCGCATGGAAGGCTTTGGGAAAGGTGATGACGATCTCGTTGGCGCGCTGGTCGAGCGCGTAAACGCGCACGCCAGCCTTGCGCAGCCGACCGGGGTTCATGAGCGTGACGAGCTGCAGGCCGTAGGAAAGCGCAAAGTCAGCACGCTTTGCTCTCACCAAAGAGTCGAATCTCGGACTGCGCACCTGGAAGAGAAGCGCTGGGTCCTGCTCGAAGAGGTCGGGCGCCTCGCGCCGCAGCGCCTCCTCAAACTTCTCGGCATCCTCGCCGGGCACGCCGTACCAGGTCTTCGTCTCGCCCCAGTGCACTGTGGGCAACGGGCAGCGGTCAGCCTCGACGGCTCGCAATTCGAGCGAACGCTCATAGGTCGAACGCACTGTGATTGATGCTGTGCGTGTGGTGGTCCTCGTTGTGCCAGCAGAAGGCCGAGAAGCTTTGAATCATTAGAGAGCGACGACGAGTCAGTAGACTGAGATCCCAGCCAGTGCGGGAGGCGACGCACAGGTGGCCGACATAGATCCATGGCACGGTGCAGCCCGAGATCGGAGTTTTGACGTAGCGTAGGAGCGAGTCGGGGAGAATCGAGAGGTTGTTGAGGTTCCACTGGTCGATCGCGTAGGGGTGGAGCGGGTGCGTCTCAATCGTCGGCGCCGCACTACCGTGAATCGTACCTGGCAGCAAATGGCGCGAGCGAGCCGTCAGCGCGTCGCCCCCCACATCAGCAGCACGAGACGATCGCTAAGCGTACTGTGGATGTCGGCGCCGTACTCGACCTCGACCGTCTCATTCTTGCTGTCAACGAGCCGCCAAAACTCGGTCTCGACGTCATGCTCCGAGACCTGGACGCCCAGGACGTCGCGCTCGACGCCGTTCGGACCCGGCTCAGCCTCGTCCCGAGCCCTGACCTTTGCCTTTGGCGGATGCATGGCCCACCAATACTGGGAGAAGGCGGTGTCGCGCTTCTGGAATGTCGAGAGTGAGTGCTCGTCGCCCTGTACGTGATGCAGCGGGTGAGAGATTGATCGTCGCTTGAGCTGGGAACTGAACGGAAGCTCAATCGGGAACGGACCTCGTCGAAGCCAAACTCGGCGCCGTTGCCGATAAGGCAGGACGGGCAGTACCAGGTCTCGTTCTCGGGGATGTCTTCGAGCGGCGGGTCGAGGCAAAAGATGTGAAATCCTGAAGAGGGTAAGGGTAGCGTCGTTAAAATTAGCTTTGCAAGATGAGGACGCTGGAGTCCAGATGGATCAAGGCCGGACCCAGGTCGCAGCCATCACAGAGGAGCATCTTGGTTGGCCGGTCGCCCTTGTGGCAGACCTCGCAGACGTCTTCGGCGTCCTCGTCGTCGCTCGAGGATGAGATAGATGAGGCTGTCGCGGACACGGAGCGGTGAGTTTTAGCAATCAGACGCAGGGGTCGAGACAGCCAGGGCTGACGCACCACGGCGCTTGTTGGCCCCGTTGCTGCCGGCGGCGGCCTTGCTCGGGCCGGCGACGGGCTCGGCGACCATGCGAATAGTCTCCTCGTCGGTGTCGGTCAGATCGCTGTCGCCGTCGACAAACATGCGGGCCGCCTCTTCAGCGAGCCGCCGGCGGATCTTGCCCGGGCTCTCCTTGACGGGACTCTCGTTCGGAAGCGTGCTGAGCGAGCTCGACCGCCGGCGGCGTTTCATGCCGCCTCTCTCGGCCGCATTGGCCTTCTTTTTGCGGGGCGACATTTTTGCGAGCGTGTTCTTGGCCCGGACGGCGTAGTCTTCGTACGGGGCGATGATGCGGCCATAGACGTTGCGGACGCTCTGAGCAAACGCCGGCGCGAGGCCAATCTTGCGGCAGATGGTTCCCCAAGCCCTGCTGTACGAGACGGCCGTCTCGCCGCCGAGGGCCGTCACCTCCTTGCGGAGGACCCAGAGGTCGACCTCGCGCTTGTCGATGACCGGCACCGTCAGCCGGGGGTTGCCCTGCTGCGAGTGAAACATCGACAGCTGCTCGAGAAAGTTGAGCTTGGCCCGCGACTTTGCCTCGATCGAGTTGAGCCGCATCAGCCGCGTCCGGAACTTGAACGTCTCGGTCTCCATGAGGAAGGGCATCTCCCAGCCCGGGGGCGGAACGATCTTGCAGATGCCAAAGTCACGCGCGCCCTGCTCGCCGATCTTGCGGACGTAGCCGATTGCGTCGGCAAACTCGGTGGCCGACGGGTAGTAGGTCGGCGCCTCGGACAGGTTGAAGACGCGTGCCTGAGTCCGTGGCGGAGCTACAAAGTGCGTCGGGCGGCGCGACAGTCAGCGCGAAAACAGCAGGTGAGCGGGCAGGCCTCCGAACGAGTGGGGCGGGCTAGGGTACGCACGGACGCGCGGCGACGACGTCTTGACGGACCGGAGGTCAAACGCGGGCTCCTTGGGCGCCTTGAGATGCTCGACGGCAGGGTTCTTGAGGAAGTCCTGGAGCGGATGCTCCTTGCCGTCCTTGCCGAGCGGGAAGGCACCCCCTCCGGCCGAGGGCGGGATCGCGATCCCTCCTCGGCTACCGCCCGTCGCCCCGGCCGCGGGCTTCGCCGACGACGACCGGACGCTGCCATCGCCTGCGCCGGCCGACGGCGGATCCTCATCTTCGAGCGGGAACTCGAGCGCTGAGATGATGGTCATCCCGAGCGCGTCTTCGATCTTGCGTCGCTTGGGCGCGGCCTGCTTTGGCTTCGCCGCCGCAGCCGACGCAGGGGTTGCGGTCGCTGCGCCAGCGGCCACCTTCGGCGGACGCTTGTAGCCGGGCTTCGGACCTGGCTTCTTGCGTGGCGGCTTGGCCGGGTCGATAGTGCCGCCACTTAGGGCGCTCGGGCCAGCAACAGGGGCCGACGGGGCGGCGTAGCGGACGGCGACCGTGTCGTCGTCGTCAGACGTGAGCCGGAGGTCGTCCTCGGCGTCGTTGCGCACGGCGGCGGCGAGCGCCCGCGTGTCGGTCGCCTGGCGCTTGGGCCGGCCAAGCCGCACGGGCGACGGAGCCGACATGTATGGGTGATTGACGTCGGCGGCGCTGGCGATGGGCGAGTGCCGTGTGGGAGTCGAAGTGGGGGTCCGAGCGGACGACTCGAGGCCGGGACGAAGGAGCGCACCAACCCGGAGCAGCACCGGCCGCCAGAACGCATCGAGCCTGGCTGATCGCATCCGCCGCGGATTTGGGCGGGGCTGCGCGCCGCCGAGGCCTCCGCCGGCCTCTCGTGTGCGAGCGGCTCCTGCTCATCCTCCTGCCACCTTTACCCTTTCCACACTCTTCGCCCAGTATGTCCGACACCGAGATGGCCGACGAGCGTCAGCAGCAGCAGCCTGAGGTCAGCAAAAACCGCAAGCACCGCAAGGATAAGCGTCAGTCCTCGGTCGTGCCGCGAGCTGCGACCCGGCCCGTCCGGCAGCTGCCGCCGCCTACCTCCCTCCCGGCCGGTCAAGCGGCTGCGGGCAGTGACGAGCTCCTCGGGACGACATGCTGACGCCTTGCTCCGCCTCCTCGGTACATTGCAGCTTGGGACACAGATGACATCGACCAGTATGTGCCCTCACCGTTGAAATGATCCCGCCACCCAGGAGCCCGAGCTGATGCCCGCTCTCGACCCCTTTCGCCTCCACCCGCCGCCTGCAGCGTGAGCCCAGCCGCTCGGCCAGACCGTGGTCGTCCTCCTCCCGACTCGCCGCTGACAACTCTCTCCTACCGTGCTCTCCCCTTGCTGCAGTGGAAGATTGACCCATTCCTGCCGACCGAGTCGACCGGCCCGTTTACCGAGGAGTCGTCGTTCGCCGTGCTCTTCCCCAAGTACCGCGAGCAGTACCTGCGCGAGACGTGGGGCGACGTCACCAAGTTTCTCGACTCGCAGGTGTGCACCTCTCATCCTGGCGGTCATCGCTCTTAGTATCAGCATCCGTGTCTGACGAGCGGCCGCTGACGATCGCTCTCGCTCTGGACACCCCGGCTGGTCGTTCCAGGGCATCGCGTGCACGCTCGACTTGATCGAGGGCTCAATGACGGTCCGGACGACGAAGAAGACGTACGACCCCTATGCGATCCTCAACGCGCGCGATCTCGTCAAGATGCTCGCCCGAGGCGTCGCACTCGCGCAGGCGGCCAAGATCTTCCAGGACGACGTCGCCTGCGACATCATCAAGATTGGCAACCTGATCCGCAACAAGGAGCGCTTCACCAAGCGCCGGCAGCGTATCGTCGGCCCGAGCGGCTCGACGCTCAAGGCGATTGAGCTTCTCACCGGCTGCTATGTCCTCGTCCAGGGCAACACCGTCACCGCCATGGGCCCGTTCAAGAGCCTGAAGGAGGTCCGCCGGATCGTCGTCGACTGCATGCGTAACATTCACCCGATCTACCGGATCAAGGTGCGCCCGGACCGGAAGAGCGCTCGAGGCGGAGCTACCGGAGCTGAATTATCCTTCTGACGTGCACCGCCTCTTGTAGGAGCTGATGATTCGCCGCGAGCTGGCAAAGGACCCAAAGCTGGCAAACGAGAGTTGGGACCGCTTCCTGCCGCGTGCGTCGCCTCGCCCTCGAACCGCCTTTAGTCGTTTGCTGATCATCCTTCGGTTTTGGCTGTCACACGCAGAGTTCAAGAAGCGCAACCTGACGTCGGCCGAGAAGTCGGCCAAGAAGCGCGAGCTTGAGGGCGGCGAGGACGGCGCGGCGCGGCAGAACAAGGAGAAGAAGCGCAAGACGTACACGCCCTTCCCGCCAGCGCAGATGCCGAGCAAGGTGCGCTCTCGATCTTCGCCTGACCCAAGGCTTGCCCGGCCTACGCGTGGCTGATCGTTGATGACGCCCTCTTCCACCTCTCACCCTCAGGTCGACAAGCAGATCGAGTCGGGCGAGTACTTCCTCAAGCCGAAGGAGCGCGAGCACAAGGAGAAGAAAGCGCGGGCCGAGGAGCAGACGGCGACCTCGCTCGTCAACCAGGCCGAGAAGCGCGCAAAGGCATTTGTCGCCCCGGTCGAGAGCGCAGAGGCCGATGTCGGCGAGCGCGTCAAGAGCAAGCGGAAGCGCGAGCGGGCCGAGAAGGCCGAGTGAGGAGGGGCGATCGACATGCTCCTTCTGACGAGACGGTTCTGGCGAGCGCAGAGCGGGCAGATCATGCATCGCGCACGTGGGGCGGAATCTTGCCATCCTCGGAAAGCGGTAAATGGTCGAGCGCGATGGAGCTCGGGCGAGGTGGCTTTGGCGGAGCGCCGTGAGTCCGCCCGTGCTGGTCGACGCCTAGGTCGAAGTCGGCGCCGCCTGCCTTGCGGCGGGGGAGGGTTCCGGTCCAAAGCTGGGCGACGCTGAGCTCAGCCATGAGCTCGGCCGAGGGCGCGAAGCCAAAGGAGCGCATCTCTTCCTGCAGCTGGAGGGCACGGGGGTCGCGCTCATGCACGCACCGCCGGAGCATGACCTCGTACGTCCGGTAGGTCGGCCCAAAGACCGGCTGGCTCGCGGCAGGCGCGGTCGCACCGACGACGGCCGAGCTGCGAGCGAGGAGAATCTGGCGCTTTGTCTCGGCGACGAGGTCCTCGAGATACGTGAAGGCATCGCGCTCCCAGACGTCCTTGGGTTGCGAGCACAGGAAGGCGATGATGCGCTCGTACGTGGCCGGCGTATAGGCGAGACTCTTGTCCTCGAGCGACTTGATGAGCAGCTCAAACAGCTCGGCCGATGAGAGCGGTCGGAGCAAGATTGCGTCGAGCAGCAGGTGATAGGTGTCGAGGTCCGGAGTCACATCGAGCGCCTCGAACTCTGAGGTCGGGCAATGCGGTTCGAGGCGACGGAGTCAGCTCTGGCGCAATGACACGAAACCACGCAGGTCGCTCGCTGGGACGGACCGTTGAACGTTTCGGTCGCCCGGACAAAGTCAGGGATCGCCAAGCAGGCCTGCATGACGACGTTTGCGGCTGCTACGTCGACGACGCCGCGCTCGGCCTTGCTGTCGAGGAGGGCGTACCAGGCTTCGTCGACCCGGCTCGCAACGAGCTCGCGCTCCTCCAGGCTGCTGAGGTCGGCCTTGCCGACGATCAGGCTGACGATCGGTTGGGCCGTCTCGGGCAGCGGAGCGACCCCGTCGGCCCGCATCGCCGAGAGCGTGTAGTAAGCCGCCTCGAGGTCGTTGAGCTGCGTCCAGGCATGAACGATGGGCGCATAATGACACTCCTGGAGCGGGATCTCGCGTGCCTTGTAGATGTCGAGGCACTCGATCGCAAGGTCCGTCAGGCCGGACGCGCCAGCCAGGTTCTGGCAGTCCTGGACGAGACCGACGTCGGGCGAGACGCGACCGGTCTGGACGACGTGCTCCCAGATGTTGCGCATCGCAATGGCCTACCCGTCCGAATGATGACGAAGGAGGCCGTCAGTGACCGGGCAAAGGCAGCAAGGAGGGGGATGGGGGCGGGGGCAAGCAGTGACGCACGTGGTGGACTCGGCATGCGCCCCGGAGGAGGGCAAGCCAGTTCTCCTCGTCGATCTCCTGTTCGGCCTGCTTTTCATAGTCGAGGTACATCTCGACAGCCGCGCGCGACCAGCCGACGCGGATCAGGCGGGCGGCGATCTGGCAGACGGCCTCCATGGTCGGCAGACGGCCGATGCTTCGAAAGTCGGCGTAGATCGACAGGACGCGGTCGAGGTCGGCAATGAGCGACTTGAAGCGAGCCGGCGCCCGGTAGCGCGACACTCGAGACTGGAGGTGTGGCGCCATCAGGAGCTCGATCATCTGCTCGTCCGAGTCGGGCAGCGTGTCGCTCGCCGGGTTCGGTACTGGACCGACGACCGCCATGACCCGGCTTCGCAGCTCGGGCGAGATAAAGGCAAGCTTCATGAGCGCGTTCAGCGCGTCCCGGTTGAGTTGAACGCCCCGGACTTTGGCGTCCTCGTACAAACCCCAGGCGACTTCCCACTCGGCGCTGCCGTACCACGCCGTGTCCATTTCTCGCGTGTCCTCACCCACCATTCGCTTGTGCTGGATGAGCAGGTCTGGCCTGCGCTCCTGCCAGCTGGCGGTCTCAAATAGCTTGCGCAGCCGATCGGCCTCGGATGGCCGGAAGTCGGCAACGCGCTCGGGGTCGACATCGCCCTCGTAGTCTCGCCTGGCAGCGGTCTGAAGGGCGACGTCGTCGATGTGGGCCAGACGGTCGTCCTGCTCAGCGAGGCAGATCTGGAGCAGCAGCCCGTACGTGCTGGCGCTCGGCTTGAGGCCGAGAGCCGCCATCTCGCGCGCGAGTGCGAGCGCCATCGTGAGTCGGGTGGGATGCGTCCGGGAGCTGGACCTGTGTTTTGGGGCGGCAAAGGACTGCGGGAGCGCTTGGAGGATGTGGAGCAGCTTCTCGTCCACGTCTGCAGAGCAGATGCGCAGGGGATCTAGGTCAGCGAGACCGTCTAGACAGGGCGAAGACGAGCCCGTGCCAACGAGCCTGTGGTGACGAGCAAGACGCACCTCGGACGGCCATGTCATGCTGCAACAAGGTCCGCCGCTCGACCTGCCCGATCGCTTGGCGCCGCTGCTCGAGTGCGGCCGCGTCTTCCGGTGCCGGCTCTGCAAGACCAGGCTTTCGGAAGGCCCATTTTGGCTGATGCCCCGGCACGGCGGCCGTCGCCGTCGACAGCAGCCAATCTGGCGTTTCCGACAGGAATGTGCCGTTGCGCATCAGGTTGGCGTACGCCGATTGCGCCTTGAGGAAGGCTGGCGACTGATCCTTATCCGGCAAGCGCAGAGCATGCGAGGAAGATGCCGAAAGGCCAAAGGAGCCGAGCGAGGTCGAGGCGGCGGCGAGCGTCGTGTCGCTTGTTTTTGTAAGGGGAGGTGGAGGAGGAGGCGATGAAAGGGTGGAAGGCGGGGTCGAGCCGACTGCCCCGGGCGTGAGCGGGCGGTAGGGTATCCTCGAGGAGGACGGGGCCTTGGAGCGAGCAGAGGACTCCAGCGCTGTCGAGGAGATGAACGGTCGATGAGGAACCCTCGCCAGCTTCGGCACATAGGGAGGAGCTTTGGACTGAGGCTTCTGGTGCTTCAGGGCGGCGCCTGCGCGGCCGGACGAGCTCGACATGACCCTGACGCGGGTTTTATGAGCCAATCAGCAGTCGTCGGTCGGCAATGGACTTGGGGAAGGCCAGACTTACCTTGGCTGAAGGGCGGAAGCTGGGGGGTCGGGGTGTCGGCTCAGCAGGCCAGCAGGCACCGATCACCGGGTCAGGGTCGGAGGCGGCTCGGTCGGGTCGAGCTGGCAGAGGAGAGCTGTTGGCGCCACATCGGAGCACGAATCAGCCCTCGCTTGCAGACGATTCCTCGAGTGGAAGGGAACCTGCGCACTGCTATGACGCTGATAGGGAAGCCGTCACAGGTGTTGAAGGTGCTGGTCTGGTTGTCCGAAGTGGTGTAGCTGCGACTCTGGCCCTCTTCAGCCCGAGCTCTCGTAGTCTGGCTGCCCGCTTCCGCCGCCGCCGCTGCCGCCGCCGCCGCCGCGGGACGAGAGCTCTCGCGCACCGCCGGCTAGCCCGGGTCCTTGGAACTTCATCCAGGGAGCTCGCTCTAACCATCTCGCTCGCCTCGGCCTCGCGCCCTGCCTGCCTTTCCCGGCATGGCCTCTCTCCGGGACGTCGCCGGACGTGACGCCCTCTCGATGCTCGCGCCGGCCGGCGCAGTGCTCGACGGCGCGTCGGGCTTCGGCGACGGCGCGGACGACCTCGCGTTCGACCTCCTCGACACGCGCCGGCAGGATCGGTCGGCCATGCTCGCCGGTCAGCCGTCGCACCAAGAGCCGTCCTACATGGCCGGCAGCCGGGCTGCCGAGGACGACTACCTCGATCAGCTCGCCTTCGATGGCCTTCTTGCCTCTGATGAGGACGGAACCTTCGACCTCTTTGGCTCGCCCATCCCGAGCGGGTCGGCCAGTCTCGCGCCGTTCGACGCGCCCGCCAGTAACCTCGAGGCCAGCCGGTCGAGCTCGCTTATCCGCTACGACGCCCAGGGCCCGCCCTCGTCGTCCGGGTCGACACGTCGCTCGTCCTCGGGCTCGCGCCGGTCGTCGCACGACGGCCAGAGCCGCCGCTCGCCCCTCCTGCCGCCGACTGACGCGTTCACCATCAACCCAAGCGCGCTGTCCATGAACCCCTCGGCCATGCACTTCATCGCGCGGACGGCTCCCGCTCACGAGCTCGCTCGGCCGTCCTCCTCACCAGGAGCCTCCTCCTCGAGCCGCGAGCTCTCCCCGGTACGGCGGTCGACCTCGGTCTCGCCTCGGCAGCACGTCAACGCCGTCGCAGGTCCAGGCCCGTCCACTGCCGCGCATCGGCGTGCGCCCGTAGGCGTCGTCGACCTCTCGGCCGGATCGACTGTAGAGACCAAGCGAGCGCGCTCAACTACTAGTCTGGGCTCGCGATCACAAACGGGATCACGCTCCCCGACCAAGCTGCCGTCGCCCCCAGCGAAGCGCAAGAAGTTGTCCCTGCCCGCGCAGCCACCTCCAGCAGCACCGCGGATCGCTCAAGGGTCGAGGCGGCCCCGCTCAGTGAGCCCCGGTGCCAACGGCGGACCAGCGCTCAAGAGGAGCAAAGGAGAGGAGACGCCGGCTGCGTCACTCAACGAACGAATCACCAAGGCGCAGCTGCTGAACGCAATCAAAGCAAAGCTGAGGACGATCGCAGAGCTTTATGACGACGACGTACGCAGTGCACTTCACTTCTGCTCCCTGTCAGCTCTGACCTCTTCTTATTCCATCTTCCCTCCTCGACTTCAGCGTCGACTCATGTTCCATCTGCAGCACTTCAAGCTGCTCGCCGATTACGACCCCATCGTGAGCACCCTTCGACGATGTCCGCGCCTCGGCCCGAACGACACTTGCTGATGCTGCAGAGGTCGTGTCACAGGCCGCAAGGGAGGACAGCTCGACCGTCTTCGTCCGGTGGGCCGAAAACTACGATCTCGCCAAGCTCCTCCCTGCGGAGCTTCTGGACGATCGGCCGCCAAAGCTAGGTGACTCCTCTCGCTGGAAAACATCATCCTCCCGGCGGGCAATGGCCCAGAAGGACGCCATGCAGACAATCTTCGAGCCGGTTCCAGTTCCCTCGGCCCCGAGTGAGGCCAGGCCAGCGGCCGTCAAGCCGTCGGCGCCGCCGTCGTCGCTTGGGCCGCCTCCGCCTAAAAAAGTCGTCACAGCCAGGAAGGCGAGCAAGAAGAAAGCGGACCAGAAAGTCGTCGGACAACCTGCACCACCAACCACCATGCCCTTCACGGGCGAGTCCGACGCGCCGGCCAAGCGCCGGCCGTCTGCGCCCATCCATCGACACGAGCGGCCGCTTGCGCAGCCAAAGAGCGGTATGCCGGCCGCCGGTAGCAAACCGTGGCACAGCACCAAGCCTCCGCCGGTCGTTCAGCCGGCGTCAAAGCAGAAGCCGCCCGCACCGAAGAAGAGGCCTCGATCTCCGACGCCCGAGGAGCCCGAGTTCGTGCACCGTGCCGACGGCGATGTTCCTCTCGGCGCCGCCTGGGGAGGTTCGCTCGTCTGGAACCCGGCGGTGCCGCGAGAGGCCTTTTGCATCCTGGACGACGACGACCTCATCGAGACGGACGACGAGGAGACCAAGCGGGAGAAGGAGGACATGCGCATCGAGTTCGCCGCCCGGAAGGAGCGTGAGCGGCGTGCGGAGGAGGAGCGAGAGGCCAAGAAGGCGGCTGCCACGGCCAAGCGAGCCCCCCCGCCAAAAACGTCGGCCTCGAAGCTGTCGCAGCTTGTCGAGCGGAAGAAGGGCGACCTCCAGGCGCAGAGGGACAAGGACGCGGCGGCGTTGCAGAAGCGCAAACCGGCACCGGTCCCGGCAAGTGCGGGCGTGTCGTTGTCGTCGACAGTCCGTCCGACCAAAGTCACCGGTCCGTCTCGTCTGCCGCCGCCGCAGCATGTGTCGCGCCTGCCGCCCCCTCAAGTCTCGCACCGGTCCAAGTTTCAACACATCACAAAGCACACGGCCTACTCGGACAGTGACAGCAGTGCCGACGACGTCGCCGGCTCCCGGCGGCCGGCTCCAAAGGCTCCGGTTGTCCGTCGCTCAAAGGCGAAATTCGTGCATCTGTCGTCCGATGACGGCAATGGCGCGCCTGCGAAGGTCTCGCAGACGAGCAAGCCGGCGACGACCAGCCGGCCTCCAGAGGTCATCAACGTCGACAGCGACAGCGATGACGACTCCCGAGGCGACGGCCTGTCGTACGACCCGCCCTCGCTGGCCCCGCCGCCGCCATTACTCCTCCTTCCCGACCAGCGCGCTCCTGCATGCTCCTCTGCCCGGCCGTCGGTCGGAGGCAAGTCGCCGGCGGCCGCCTTCGCGTCCGCCACTGTCTCTGTCGCGCAACCGGTTCGGCTCAAGCTCAATCTTCACGGCAAGGCTATCGCGTCCTTCACGTCGTCCTTGTCATCGACGTCGCCTGCATCGTCCGCTGTCTGGGACCGCGAGCCACCCATCGTCTCGCCGCCGCTCTCGCCCATCATCACCGCGGCCAACCTGCCGCCTCACGAGGCCGTTGCCTACCCTCGCTACACGGATGAGGCGCAGCTGCGCGACTACCTTGCAGAGGAGCAGCCGACCCTCGGCGAGTTCCTCGAGGGCCTTCAGACAAACGTCTCGCCTGCCGTCGACCTCGACGTCATCTGCCTCGACGACGATGACGTCGACGATAGCACGGCCGCCATCCGCTACGAGGCGTCCGTCAAGGAAAAGGTTGCTCTTGCTCGCTCCTTCGGCCGGCTCGACGCGGGCGGACTCGAGCTCCAGACCGAGCACGAGGAGAGGGAGGAGCTCTTTGAAGACGAGCAGATCGCCTTTCTGCCGAGGAGCGGTGGCTTTCTCACGCAGCACGACCACTTTCTCGACGACGTCCACCGCTCCCAGCGCTCAATCATCTCGCTCAGCAAGAATCGTCGCCGGACGGCGACGCGCATCGCAGAGATGATCGAGGAATTTTGGGCCAAGAAGGAGGGCCGGGATGCCAAGAGCCTCAAGTGCGTGCTGCGCCTCTCTGGACTTTTAACTCGGCCATCCTGCGCCTGACGCGCTGCTCTACGCACCATCTGACCTTTTGTAGGGAGCAAGAGAAGGCGCGCAAGGCTGGCGCTCGCAAGCTGGCGAAAGAGATCCGGGCCAAGTGGTCGCTGGCGGTCGACGTGCGTGTCGCGTCTAGCTCGCTTCTCCGCTGTGCGCGTTACAGCAGCTGACTCACTTCCCGTCGACAGCTCGTACACACCAAGCACCGCGCCGCCGAGGATGAGGAAGAGCGCCGTCGTAACAAGGAGGAGCTCAGCGAGCTGCTCGAGCGGAGCCAGGCGCTGCTCGCGGACCGTCGAGCAGACCTTGCCAGGCCATCGGCCAGCCCCGACCCTTCGCTCGAACATGATTCGGCCGACGCGGCATCCGAGGCCGACTCCGAGGACGAGATGGAGCGGCAGTTGCGGCTCTTTCTATCGCCTCCGCCGGCCAGCCCTTCGGTCGCGGACGAGACACCCGTTAGGCCCGAACCGGAGCCGAGCCCTACATCCGAACCAGCAGTTCAGCGGCCAGTCTCGCGGCCGGCTATCGAGCCAATCGTCATCGGAGACAGCAGCGACGAGGACAATGTCCAATTTGTAGGCAGCGACAGCGACGACGATGAGGTCCAAGTGATCAGCCCGCCTCGGGGAACACTTGTCGACGTCGGTGGCGACGGTACCATCCGCTCTGGCCCGGTCGCGACACCGCCGCACAGTACGACAGCAACGGCTACCGTGAAGCTCGAGAAAAATACCGCGATTGTCGCCGTCTCCAAGTCAACCGGCGTCGGATCCTCGCACCTCGCGTCAAGCATCGGCGGCGTGCGCGAGGCAGAGCCCGACGTGGCGCTGATTCGCATCCAGGACGTCGCCGTTCCCGCTGTGAAGGCCGAGGTTGCGAGTCCCGATCAGTCGACCGCGACATCCTCGTCCGACGACGCGCCGCCCCGCAGCGAGAGCGAGCACGCGGACGCTACCACCTCGGCTGACGCCGAGGCTGGCCGCACGCCTCGGATCCCCAAGCCGTCTCTATTGCGCGGCGATCTGCGGCCGTACCAGGAGGACGGTCTCGATTGGCTCGTCTCGCTCTACAACAACGGCACCAACGGCATCTTGGCCGACGAGATGGGTCTTGGGTGGGTCTCGAGTCTACCTGCTCCGGTCAAACGTGAATCGGACGCTGATCTTCGCGCGCCGCCGCCCCCCTCGCCAGCAAAACGATCCAGACGATCGCCCTCTTGGCCCATCTCGCCTGCGAAAAAGGCCTCTGGGGCCCGCACCTCATCATCGTCCCGACTTCTGTCTTACTCAACTGGGACATGGAGTTTAAAAAAGTGGGTGCAGGCGCGCTCGGCGGCGGCGGCGGCTCGTGAGACTCGGTTCCCATCTGACTCTGCGACTACTCGTGCCTCTCAGTTCCTGCCCGGCTTCAACGTCCTCCCGTATTACGGCAGTAAGAAGGAGCGCGACGCGATGCGCCGCGGATGGGATGCCGAAGGCGCATTTGAGGTCTGCATCACGTCCTATCAGCTCGCGGTGACCGACGCCAAGGTCTTCAAGCGCAAGCAGTGGGGCTACATGGTTTTGGTCAGTCCTCGCATCGCGCGCGCGCCATCGCCTGCTGTCGAACGCTAACACCCCCCTCGACTACCGGCCCACAGGACGAGGCACACAACATCAAGAATTTTAAGTCCAAGAAGTGGTCGACGCTGCTCGGCTTCAATGCTGAGCGTCGCCTGGTCTGTCGAACCTCTGGCTCAGCTTTGCGCCGCTCTGTGCCGAGCTGACCTCGCCTTGGCTTCTGCAGCTCCTGACAGGTACGCCGCTCCAGAACAACCTCGTAAGTGACGATCGCCGCCTGCAGCTGTCGGCCAAAGGTCGGTCGCTGACTTGAGCCATCGCTCTGGCACCCTTGCAGCAAGAGCTCTGGTCGCTCCTCTACTTTCTCATGCCGAACGAGGCCGAGCTCGACGGGACCGCGTTTGCCAACCACAAGACCTTCAACGAGTGGTTTTCGAGTGCGTCTGCCTTTGCGCTTCATGACTGCCCGCCGCCGGAGCTGAAGCCTTCTGAAATGCTGCTCGTCACCGCAGCTCCACTCGAGCGAGCCATCGAGGCCGGCGACGTCACAGACTCCGGCTCCAAGGGCGTCGTCGACAAGCTGCACATGATTCTGCGGCCGTACGTCCTTCGGCGGCTCAAGTCCGAGGTTGAGAAGGGCCTCCCGGCCAAGCGCGAGCACGTCGTCTACTGCCGACTGTCGAAGCGGCAACGCTTCCTGTACGACGAATTCATGTCGAGAGCAGAGACGCGTGAGAAACTGTCGTCGAACAACGTCCTCACCATCTCGAATTGCCTGATGAAGCTGCGCAAGGTACGCACTCTCGATCGAACCTGTTCGCCGCCGAAGCTCATTCCTGGTCTTTGCTACCGGGGCCTCCAGGTCTGCAACCACCCCGACCTGTTCGAGACGCGGCCCATCCGCACGTCCTTTGTGCTCCTCGACCGGGCAGCTGCGGCCGACTACGAAATCCAGGAACTCTTCATCCGGCGCCGGCTTGTACTGCGCGAAGCGCGAGCGACGGTCGACCTGAGCCGGTTCGACCTGCACCCGTCCGCCTCGCTCGGCCCGCGCAACGCCGGTATCTCCGTCCTTCGCCAGCGATCCATGCCTCGCTCAGCCACGGCCAAGCTTGATGCGTCGGAGCAGATCGAGGGTATGGTGGCCGCACCCGAGCACATGCCGCCGGTCGACGTGCGGACTATCGCCGGCTGGAAGGCGCACGAAGAGGCGCGCAAGCAGAGCGCGGCAGCGCTCGCCTGCCGCTTGCTCGCGCCCTTCAACAACTACAAGTGCCAGTCAGAGGCCACTGTCTGTCTTCAGCCGCTCGCCCTCGTGCAGCAGCTCGGTCCCGGCAGCAAGCTCACGCCGAGCGACAACCTTAGCGATGGTGCGGGCACGGCTTGGCCAGCGGCGGGCAACCTCGTCCAGGCTGCCGTGCTCTCGTACGCTACCCGTGCTGCCCAAAACGCAGAGGTCATCCAGCAGTTTGCTGTCATCCCACCGATGGCTGTCGCACCCGACGTCACTCGGCTCGCCCTCGCCGGACTCAATCCGGTCCACCCTGCGTTGGCCGAGCCGACGTTCGACTCGCTTCACCAATCGGCCGTCGCCCACCAGATTGCCTTCCCGGACGCGTCGCTCATCCAGTACGATTGTGGCAAGCTCCAGACATTGTACGACATGTTTCGCAAGCTCAAGGCCGGCGGCCATCGCGCGCTCGTCTTCACGCAGATGGCGCGCGTCCTCGACATCCTCGAGATCTTCCTCAATCTTCACGGCTATCGCTATCTGAGGCTCGACGGCTCGACAAAGGTCGAAGACCGACAGGTCCTGATGGAGAGCTTCAACGCCGACGACAAAATCTTCTGCTTCATCGCGACAACCCGGTCCGGCGGCGTCGGTCTCAACTTGACGGGCGCCGACACCGTCATCATGTACGACAGGTGCGTCGCTTCAAGGCTCGGAGCCTCGGTCTGCCGTCTGGATCCGGCGGCTGACACGCTTCCTTTCCTACCGTTCATTGATCAGCGATTGGAACCCGGCCATGGGTGCGTGATCAAGCGCAGCGTGCAGCGACATCTTGCGATCCGATGCTGAATTTTATGTCGCCCCCTTCCGCGCCGCCCGCAGACAAGCAGGCCCAGGACCGCGCCCATCGCATTGGCCAGAAGCGCGAAGTCAACGTTTACCGCCTCGTCTCGTCGCACACGGTCGAGGAGAACATGCTCAAGAAGGCCAATCAGAAGCGGCAGCTCGACGACCTCGTCATGCAGGACGGCGATTTCACAACCGACTTCCTGAGCAAGATCGACTGGCACGACGCGCTCAAGGAATTCGCCGAGGAAGCCCTCGCGGCCGAGCCGGCGCCAGCGTCGGCCGACCTCCGATCGGCTCAGGCGTCCGTCTGGGATGCCGACGACCCAGAGGAGGACGAGGAGATGCGGGCGCTCGCCGGGACCGCTAAGGCGGCCTCGCATTTCGGAGAGGACGACTTTGAAGGCGACGGCGAGGCCTCCTCCCAGCGCCACCGCTCGGCCGGGCCCGTCGGCGAGGACGAGGAGGACGGTGATGACGGGCTCGAGGGCGTCGAGCGGCTAATGGTCCGCTGGGTCGAGGCAGATTGGGACTACTTTGGCTAAGAGGGACGATGCGTATCATGCCTCTCCCCCTCCCTCCTCAAACGATCTTCAGGCCTGGCGATGTGGATGGCGACGGCAGTACGCACGGTCGGGTCTATCGGCCGTCGTCATTGGAGCTCGAAATGCAATTGCACTTCGCCGGCGGCGGCCCAGCCGTGACTCCGCCCGTCGGCCGCCCGACCAGACCTGCAGCGGCGGGCGAGACTGCGCCTCCTCGCCCGCAGAAGACTCTCTCGTTCCTCCCCTTCGTTCGGACATTCATAGACGTACCTCCCGCTGGCGGGAATCTTTGGTGGCAGACGGCGCGCTCCATTTTCCGACACGATGCCTTGGACTTGGTACACGCGCCAGCTGGCGACGCGGCCTTGTCCGTCCTCCCTTCTGCCTCGCCCTCTCGAACGCGCGCGCGTGCGCGCATGCCTCCATGGTTCGTTGCTGACCCTGCCTCACGATGCCGGATAGACCTCACGCGGTCGCTCGTCGCCGCGACGATGATGGGCAGTGGTGATGCCATCGCCCAGCAATTCTTTGAGAAGCGCGAGGCCGGCAAAGGGCACGACGTACGTCTTGGGAACGCAACGACGGCTTCGAGCTCGCATGGCGAGCTTACCGACGGCTTCCGCATTGACCGATGCTTCCGCTCGTCCTCTACAGCTCACAAGGACAGGCCGTTTCGCGGTCTACGGTGAGTCTGCGTGGCCTCTCATATCTTCGTTGCGCAGCTGGCTGACCGCCAATCTCCCCCTCGCAGGCTTCTGCTTCCATGCGCCGATCCTTGCGCAGTGGTTCCGGCTGGTGGATCGGATACCCTTCCAGTCGAAGGGCCGGGCCGTCGTCACCAAGGTGGCAATGGATCAGACGCTGTGGGGACCCTTCTCAGTGAGTTCCCTTCCCTCGCCCGCACGTCGACGCCAGGCCAGTGAGCTGACTTGAAGACGGCGTCGCCTGTGTAGTTGACTATGTTCTTCTCGGTCATGTCGCTCATGGAGGGCCACTCGGCGCACGAGGCCGTTGAGAAGGTCCAGGTCGGCTTCTGGCCAGCCTATGTGCGCGGCGCCGCCGTCTTCATCCCGACGGCGGCCCTCACCTACTCCGTCATCCCGCTCGCCCACCGTGGCCTCTTTCTCCAGGCTGTCGGTCTCGGTGCGTCCTGTTCGGAGCGATAGTCCCTCGTAACTGTCCGACCGTTGCTGAACTATTACTTCGGCCGTCGTTGTTCATCCTTCGCCAGGCTGGAACGTCTTCCTCTCGGCGTCCAACACCAAGGCCAATACGGCCGTCGCCGAGCTCGAGGCCGACCACGCCGCCCATCCGCGGTCATCGCACCCGTCGCTACCCATCAAGTCGATTCCGAGCTCAGTCCTGCCCCAGTCGAGGACGCAGTAGGCTCGTCGCTCTTCCCTATAGATCCTGGCACCGGCCCTGCGAGCCCCCTTAGATGTGCCTCGCTGTCAGGCTTTGCACCCGGCTGTATTCTCTGCACCATGCTTGTTATTAGATTCACCGTCGACTCTAAAGGCAGATCGTCGTCCGACAATGAATGAGCAGGAGACTCAAGTCGCACTTGCGGGCGGGGACCTCCAGCGCGTACGTCGTCGACGCGCTCCGCCGACCTTGGCACTCAGCCGCTGGCACACCCGACCTCGACCATCTCGCCTCGCCCATCAGCTCGCTACCCACCTCATCAGCACACCCGCTCAAGCGAAGGACACGTCCTCGAGCTCTCTCCAGTCCTCGTCCGTTTCCTCGGCCTGCTTCTATTCACTTCGATGGACCTTGTCCCTTGTGAGTCGGAGGGGCCAGACGCCTGCGCAGCTCGCGCTCCCGATCGTCGCTCGCATGCTGACTACCGGCCACCGGGTGGGCCCGTTCGACAGACATCTTCTTTGAAAAGCAAGAGCCCGGGACGAGTCTCTGCGGCCAACATGCTCTAGTGTGTCTCTCTGCCGCTTCCTCTTTAAGGAAGCCAGCTCGTCCGGCAGCCGGGCGGCGGGAGCTGAGCTGTGCGACCTCCGCCTCCTCAGAACAACGTCCTCCAGAGCCGCTACTTCGAGGTCGCCGACTTGGCGTCTGTAGCCCAGCAGCTCGACGCAGAGGAGATTGACACGCTCGATGATGTCCGGCCCGAGTCGGTCAACATGGACGACACAGGTATGCTAGTCGCCCCCGACCTCTAGCACGCGCTCGAACCCCGAGCTGACAACCGGCGCGCTTCGCCTCGCTTGCCCCAGGCTTCTTCAGCGTGCAGGTCCTTGACCGGTGAGCTCGGCCTTGACTGTTGAGCTCCAACAGCACCCGTGCTGATCTGTCCTCTGCCTGGCGACCGACAGGTGCCTCCAGGTGTGGGGCCTCAAGCTCGAGCGGTGGCGGTCCGAGGAGATGAAGCTAGAGTGGGAGCGGCCCGAGTACGTGTCGCCCGCGAGGCACTTGGTGGACAATGCGTCAGTCGCTGACCTCGAGACGAACCAATGATCGCGACCCCTAGACTTCAGCAAGCGTTCATCTTTAACCTCTCCCAACACTGGTTTTCGATCAGGCGTTTCGGCGGGCAGAAGTGGTACAACCTCAACAGGTGCGGCGCCGCTCGTCCGCCTCTAGGCATGCGGCTATCTGCTGACCCACCAGCACTCCTATGCAGCTTCAACGAACAGCCGCAAGCCGTCTCAGACCTCTACCTCGGCATGACGCTGAACCAGGCCGAGGCTGAGGGTTATTCTGTCTTCGTTGTACGCCCGAGCGAGCCGTCGCATACCGGCTCGACCAGCACGGCGGCGGAGCCGACGATGCTCGAGACCTCGCGCGCAGACCGCATGGCCGAGCAGCTCGGTGCAACTGGCCTTTCTGCCGCTCCCCACGCGTCTGGTTCGAGTTCCGCCGCAAACGGCGCTTCGGTCGACTGGACCTCGTACGGCAACTTCGACGACGAGGATGCCGAGCTCCAGGCCGCGCTGGCCGCCTCTGTCGCCTCGGCCGGGGGCTCGCCGGCCGCTTTGACACCCCCGTCCCGGCCTATCTCGTCTCTGCCATCCCGTCCGCCATCAGCCCGGCAGGCCTCGCTCGAAGCGGTTGACCCCGTCGCCGCCTCCCGCGCACGTGCCCAGGCCCAGCTCGAACGGTTCCAGCGCGACCAAGCGGCGGCTCTACGAGGCGAGGATGCGGGTAGCTTCGAAATTCCCTCTCGCTCGACGCGTGTCGGCCAGAGCAGCCGGGCCGCCAACATCGGCGCTGGCACCAGTGGGGCCTCGTCGCGCGACGACACAGCATCCTTGTCACGGCGGCGCCGCCAAGGCGATCCTGAACCGGTCGTCCTGGGCGACTCAGACGACGATGCCGAGGATCCGGCCAGCAGTCTCGGCCTGCCCGTGCCGCCAACGCGCCGGTCGGCAGTTACCCGTTCGCCATCGGCGGCATCGCCGGCGCCTAGACGGCATGATGAGGACGAGGAGATGATGCGCCGAGCGGTAGCCGAGTCTCTGCGCGAGCAAGAGGCTCGCGATAGTCTCGCTGCTTCGACGAGCGCGCGGACGGCCATGGACATGGCCGACAACGAGGAAGAGCTCCCTGTCGAGGACGACGAGGACCTCGACAACGACCTTCAGATCAACTATCAAGACGACTACGACCTCGTCTCGATGGCCGCCCGACCTCCAAGCATGCCGGCCTACCTCGAATCGACCGACTTCTCGGCCTTCGGCGCTTACGATCGCAACTATGACGAGGAGGATGCCGAGCTGCAGCGGGCGATCAAGGCATCGATGGAGGGCATCCCGATCGATTACACGGCACCCGCTCTCGCTCTACCGCCGTCGCAACCCTCGCCCTTCATGCGTCGTGCATCGCCGCTACTGCCGCTGCCGCACGTGTCGAACGAGCCAACCCCGGTGGCTGAGCCCGCTCGCGCAGATGATGACGACGCCGACGACGACGACAACGACGACGCAGAGGCTGCGCCGCCGGCCCTGACGCCAGAGGAAATCCGCGCGCTCCGTCTCGCGCGTTTCGGCTGAATCGGTGAGCGCCTCGTGCGACTGGCCTGATGGCTGCATCGCCAGCCGACGCTGACACCGAGTCTGCAGTGCCCACCTTTCTCGACCGGCCGGCCTTCTTCTCTGTCATGTCTGCCTACTCGTCGCGAACTCTTTCCTTGGCCTGCTAGGCTGTGTGCCTTGATGAGCATCACCGAAAGCGGCAGGCACGCCGCGTTCGGGCCGGCGCGCGACGCGCGTGCCTGGGTGACTGTTTCCCGCCAGGCGTCCTCGCGTCTCGCCGGCCCCTTTCTTCCTGCTCGCCCCCTCCGACGCCTGACAGCACGCGGCGCCAAATCCGCTGGCGCTGGGCAGCAGGAGAGGCGAGATGGCGGCTTTCCTTCTTGCTCCGACGGCGACCTCTCTCGTCGGACCTTCTCGCACCACTACCTACTCCTGCTCCTGCCTCTGCCTCCTAGCTCTCGGTTGCGCTCGCCTGCCCGCCACCGCCTCGCTTGCCTCCGGACCAGTCTTCGATCCCGCTCGACGCGCCGAATATCCACCTTTGCCTCCTCGCGCCTCCTCCTGCCCGCATCTGCCTCCCTACTGCCACTCTCGGCTACCCTTTGGCCCGTCCAGCAACTGCCCACACCCTGCTGCTGCTACTATAGGTCAGCAAGTGTACCACCAGGCGCCTCCAAAGGCGTGAGCTGACGCCCCTCTTGGCTTTGCGCCTTCAGCTGCGTTCCCACTTCGGCCGGCTCTGTTGTTCTCCGGTTCTGTTCACGTCGCCCTCGCCCCTCTGCGCCCAATGCCCCACGTTAGCCTTCCGCCCGGCCTCGCCAATCGCCTGACATCGGCCGCCGAGGTCGGAGCCTCCTCGAAGAGCTTGCTCCGCCAACAGCTTCCCGCCCTCTGGACCTCTTTGAAGCAAGCGCGGGCCGACGGCACCTTACGAGACGCGCTGAGACCCGTCATCGGCTCCCTTCTGCTCTTTCTTTTGATCTCTTCCTTCTGCAACTCGTACATCAGGTGGATTCCCTGCCTTCTTTGCTTTCGATACATGGGGTCGACAACTGACTCTTCTGTGTATGCCGCAGCTACCGTCGGCAAGTCGCCGACGCCTCGGTCGCTCGCCTCGACACGCTCTTCCCGACCTTCCACGTCCTCTCATACATCTGCGGCACGACACGCTGGACGCTCGGCGGCGACTGGTTCTGGGAGGCCAAGTTTGACGGCAAGTACGCCAAGTACGGCAGCGACATCGTCACCATCACCTCCTTCTTCTCGCCGACTCCAGAGTTTAGCGTCGCCAACGCCGCCGCGATTCGCAAGCTTAACCTCGACCGTCAAACATTTCGAAGTGAGATCCTCGCGCTGCACGCTCACGATCCGCAAAGACTGATCAGCCTTATCTGCTGCACGCCTTTCTACAGAGCCGACCTGGATGTACTGGGCCCTCGCTTTCTTCGGGCCAAATTTGGTGATTACGGAGGGCGATGACTGGAAGCGCCATCGCAAGGTCGTCCAGTCGTCGTTCAGCGAAAACGCTTACCCGCTCGTCTGGCAGCGGACCAAGTCGAGTGCGCAGCACATCTTGTACGCGTCGCTTCGCAGGCGTTGCAGCTCACTGACAGCCGATCCACCCGACCTCTGCTCCCCTCTGTCAGTAATTGCCGACATGACTCGGCACGAGGGTTGGGACGGGCTCGTCAGCGGCCAGGCTTTCGTCGTCGATCACATCTACAATCTGACCATGCGTGTACGTGAACTCCCTGCGGCCCTTGTCGCCTCCTCGATCGAGCTGATCTCGGACGACTCCGTCATAGGTCGCCCTCGTCGTCATCAGCGAGGCCGGCTTCGGGATCCGCCTCCCGTGGGCGGACCACCAGAGCAACCTTGCCTCCCAGGCGCCGGCCGACCTTCTCGGACCGAGAAGCAAGTCGCGCGCAACACTCGGTGCTCGTCCGTCGACGCCGGACGTCGAGGGCCAGACGTCCGAGATTGCCAACCCTGGCATCGAAGGCCAAGACCAGGATACGATGCTCAAACTGCAGTCTTCAATCGGCGGCCGCCTCCGTCGCTGGCTTCGGGCGATGGTCGGTCAGCCCTTGAGCGTTCAGGAGGCGCTGCGGATCGTCGCTCAAAACACCCTCACTCGCATGCTGCTGCCTCGGTGGGCGTTTTGGCTCCCTTCGATGACGCTCTGGACGATCGACCGCGGCTTCACCGCTCTCGAGCGGCGCATGGAAGTCAGATTGACCCGTCATCTCGAGGCCTATACCAGCGCTGACTCGTCCGCCGCAATCCCGCAGGAGCTCGTTCTCGTCCGTCGCGAGCGCATCCTCCGCGGCAATGACTTTGACGACGACGCGACCAAAACCGACGGCTCCTCCCCGCAGGAAAAGCGCGATCTTTTTGGGAGCCTCGTACGGAGCTCCCTCGAGGGCCTAGCGCAGGACGGCAAGAGCCAGATCTCCGACCTCGAGCTCTCCTCGAACGTTTTCATCTTCTTGCTTGCCGGACACGAGACGACGGCTTCATCGCTGGCCCTCACGCTCGCCAACCTCGCCCTGCATCCCGAGGTCCAGCAAAGGCTCTACAAGGAGGTTATTGCAGTCGCTGGCGAGGACGGGGAACTGGTGCGTCCTTGCTTCGTCGATCTTTGCCTTCGCTCCTCTGGTCCGAGCTGATTGTCTGGCCGTATCATCGCAGTCGTACGCCGACTTCTCCAAGCTGCGGTACACGCTTGCCTGCTACAACGAGTCGATCCGGCTGTTCCCTCCCGTTCCCATGCTCCCAAAGGTAGCGACGGGCCCAACGACGCTGCGCGCGACGCTCATCGGAGGAGGCGAGGAGGACGTTTTCATCCCGCGCGGCAGTATCGTAATGATCGAGTAAGCGAGCCGGCCGTTGATCCGACCGTCTCACGTGCCCCGTCCCTGACCGATACCGTGACCTCCCGCGCAGCGTCGTCGGCCTGCACTACAACCCAAGCGAGTGGGCCGACCCGAAGAGCTACCGCCCAGAGCGTTTCCTCGAGCCGTACAACAAGGACGCATTTGTCCCATTCTCTGCCGGGCCGCGGGTACGCTCGCTATTTGACGTCCTATTGCGCTGCAAGCGGCTGACCGGTCCGTCTTTGTCCGGTTTTGCTGTCGTTTCTCGAAAGGCCTGTATCGGCCGTCGTTTTACGGAGGTCGAGTCCGTCTGCGCCCTCGTTCAGCTCGTCCGCCAGTTCCGGATCAAGCCGGTGTTTGACACGGGCGAGACGCTCCGCGACGTGCAGGAGCGCATCTTGCAGGCCAGGCAGGTCATCACACTCATGCCGCTCCACTGCCCGCTCGCCTTCGAGGCGCGTTGAGCGAAATGCGTTCCCGCCCTTCAGCGCCACCTTCTCATGCCCTTTCGCCCCACCTGAAACGACCATACGACCGCCCTCCTATCTAGTCTGCCAATCTTAGCCTCACATCCCTTTGTAGACGACTATTGATGCGCGCCACCTTGCTTCCGCTTATCATGCCCCCGACGAGCGAGATAACGTCATGGGTAGTGCAACGGTGGGCCCGAAGCAGCCGGTAGAAAGAGACCGGCGCAAGACAAACAAACAAGCGAGAGCGAGACGGGCGAGGGACGAGGGTACAGCGCGGAGGAGGCGTTGGTCGTGGCACGGATCGGGAGAGAGACAAGGGTCGGAGCAAAGCCGAGAGTATGGGACGGAGGATGCTACAGAAAGAGACGGAAGACCGGATGAGCAAAAGTGCGAGTGGGTGACGATAGGGTGGGAGAGGGATCGAGGGCGGAGGGCGGGGCGCTAAGCCGACGAGAGAGCGCTCTTTAGGCAGATCGGCCGGTGGACTTGCTGCTGTGAGCCGCACGAGTGCGGGCTCCGCGGTGGCGTTTGCCGCGGGCTGTGGAGGACCGGCTAGGTGAACGGGCGTCAGGCGCCATGCCAGTCGAGGTCGTGGCCGAAGTTGTCTGCTTGGCAGCCAAAGTTGAGAACGAAGGCTCCTGCGAGCGGTGGCTCGATCGCTGGGTCGATGGCGCCGTGTCGGCGGACGACAGAGACGGCTTCGGCTGTAAACGTCGGACCGGCTGTTTGATGAAGGCAAACGTCAGCAGGGGTGTCCCGCAAAGGAAATTGCAAGCGCGACGGCACGCACGTCCGAGACGACCCTCCGCTGCTCGGAGCGACGCAACGCTGCGACCGCCGAGGGTGAAGGTGTTGCGTTCTGCAGGACCAAGGGCGGCGGATCGTCAGCGGTGCCACGTCGACAGGCTTCCTTCGTCAAGGAAAGCGATGACGCACGTCGCAAAACATAGCAGTGAGAGAGCCGACGTTCAAGACGTCGTCGGCGGCGGCTTTCAGCTTGGCGTTGCTCGAGACTGCAGCGGTCGGGAGGCTGGTTCGAGTGGATCGCTTGAGCCTGGCGGTCGTCCGGGGTCGGTCCTGGGCAGTGTGGCTGCCGGCTGCGGTGTACTCCTCCGACGCGATCCGTACGCGCAGGTCACCGACGACGACTGGCGCCGGCGAAGGGAATATCTCTGGCTCGCAGGAGGCCAGTACCGCCAGTCGCTCCTTTTCGAGTATCGAACTTTGGCGCTCGCGACCGGCGGCGACATCCATCGAGTCGAGCGCGCGGCGGCCGAGGCTGCGTGGGGCGGCCTTGACTCGTGGTCCGGGCCGGCGTGCGCCTCCATCGGCAAAGCCCTTGCCGACACCAGCCGGGAGGAAGATAGCCTCGTCGCAGCGTTCTGAGAGCGCAAGCGAGCTCGAGCCGGGCGCGACAGACCGACGGTCGCTCAGGCCTAGCGGCTCTACAACGAGTGTCGACGTCGAGCTGGGCGGGTAGAGCTGGGAGTCCTCGTCCGCGGAGGAGATCAGATCATCGTCTTGACGGCCGACTAGTCGAGGCGTGCCTGTGCGAGTCGAGATCTCGGCCGACGGCATGAGACCCGTCGCGGCTGAAGTGGCGCGAGAAGCTGCTCCGAGGTACGGTGCCGACTGCAGACCAGGCGGCGCTGTCGGCGAGGCACTCTGCGGCAGGGGCCCGACCTGGCTCGGAACCGACCATGGCGCGGGTAAGTTGGGGTGACCGAAGGATGGGTCGTGGAAGGGCCGAGCGTAGCCAGCGAGGCGCAAGCGGAAGACGGCGTCGTCGATCTCATGCTGGGTAGGGAGCACGGCCGAGCTCTGCGAGTCATGCAGGACCCGAGTCCCGCCGTCCGACGAGTAGACGCCCGGAAGCAGATGCTGCACTGGCGAGATTTGGTGGGATGGCAGGCTGCTGAAAGGCGAGTCGGTGAAGCCCATGGACGACGGAGGAGATGAGCTGAAGGCGCTCGCGCTGGGCGTTAGGAGGGCTAGGTCTGGCGACCACGCGCCATCGACGGTCGGCCGTCCAAAGGGTTGGTGGAAGCGAGGGTTCGACGCTTGAAGTTTCTCGAGAAGGATTTGCAGGGCGATCTCTTCCTGGGATGGGCTCAGACCGTACAAGGCCGATGGAGGACCGAGCCAGCCAGCTGTGAGCGCCTTCTCGGCCCTGTTGGCCGACGGATAAGATGTATGGGCCGAAGGGGAAGGCGACGGGTAGTGCGACGGGAGCGGCGACGGTGCAAGATGGAACGGCGAGGCAGCCCCGTCGGAAGCTACGACCTCGGCTTGTCTTGGCCGGGCGACCTTGAAGACCGGCCGAGGGCCCGCGCAAGGCACGGCATAGTCGGATGGGCGCGAATACGCAGAGTCGAGCAGGTCGTCGTTGGCCAGTACACGCACAGCCGGGTTAAGTGCGCCGGGCCGGCGCTGGAAGTGGAGGTAGTCGACGTGCTGCGGCGAGGATCTCCGGTCAGAGCTGCCATCAACGACAGCTTGCTTTCCGCGTAAGTCGCACCTCGGGTTCCGGGTCCTCAGCTGAGCGCATCCAGACGTTGAGTCGCCCGGCGTTGTCGAGGACCGAACCATCGACGCCGCTAGAGACGCTCGCATGTATGCGTCAGTCCGATGACGCACGCAGGGCGGAAGCGAGCGGAAACTCGACACGTACGAGGGGTTCCTCGCATACGGCAGCGACTCGGGCCCGACCATGACCGGGATCGGTTCGCCGCCTGCGCCGGAGCTCTGCAGCCGCTTTATGGTCTCGATGCGCGACCGCTGACGCTCGATGGCAGCATTCTCGACGGCAGCGACCACACCGAGAGCCGCGTACGACACGGCCTTGTCCGCGGGTAGCCGGCTGCGCGAGGAGGTCGACTGGACAGGAGCCTCGCACTCCGCACGACTGAAGACAAACGGCGTCGCAAAGGGCGATAGTCCGGCCGGCGCAAGCGAGGTCGAGGCCGGACCCAAAGGCGCGGCGGGGCCTTTGGAGAAAGCGTCAGATATGACGGCGGGCTCGTAGATGAACGAGATGGTGTCCTGCTCGGAAAAGAAGGACGAGTCGGCCTCGTCGTTGACCGCCGGTGGCGGCGAGAAGTTGGGCTCCGGAGACGGGGTCGCATGGGCGGCGGCAGGCGTCATGGCGAGTCCAGCAGACGCACCGCTCGTCAATCGCGTCCGGCCGCCGAATGGCGAGAAAGAGGGGATGCGGCCGCGGACGGGCGACGAGACGGGCGTCGGCGCGTGCTGCCGGATCGGACTCAGGCCGAACGACGAGGCGATCGAGGAGAAGCGTCGGCGAACCGGACCGGGGCTCGAGACGACGCGGAGACCGACGCCTCGGGCGAGGCGGGTCGACCGGGCGCGGTGGACGACGGCGCCAACGGTATCGCTGCCGGACGAGTCGCTGCCGACTGCCGAGCGCGTGGCCGATGGCGGTGTGTGAGCCGAGCCTGAGTCAGACGACCAGTCGTCGTCGCTGTCGACCGCTTCGGCCGTCGGCCTGTCACCGCCCCGCAGGAGCCGACGCCGTCGCGCGCCGACCGAGAAGAGACCGTCGAGCGGGAGGGAGAGCCGAGCTTGCCGGAGGCCTGAGGGCGGGGCGGGCGGCCGCGAGATGGGCAGTCGGGGCCGGGTCGTGTTGCGCAGCTTCTGCAGGCGAGTCGTGGCAGCGGCGGCGGCCGCCGCAGGCGATGTCGGTTGGGGAGGGAGCTGGTCCGACATCGAGGTCGGTCCTGCGCGCGCGGCGACAGCTGCAGAGCACCCAGGAAGGCCGAGACGGGAGGCGGGAGGAGAGGCGGAAGGCGGTCAGTGGGCGACGCTGTCGGCGGGGAAGGGAAGGCAGGTGGGCAGTCAGCGACACGTCGGCTGCGCGGCGACGGCGGAGTTGATGAGGCGGTCCGCACCTGAGCCGAGGAACGATGGACCGGCGACGCAAGACAGAAGTGCTGGCTGGAAGACGGGCAGGAGGAGGTGAGCGAGCTGGCAGGATGAGCGAGACGGCTCCTTGCCTGCTCGAGGCGAGGTGGCGGGCCAGTCTGCGCCCAGGCACCCCCTCACGTGGACGCGTCGAGAGGTCAGGCACCGCTGGGTCAGCAAGGCACTCGAGCCCGAGGTCAAGCACGGGCGGCAAGAGGCACGTTACAATCGGACAGCGCGCGCGCAAGGGGGTTCGGGGAGGCAGATGAAGGAGGGGATCGTACGAAGTGCGAGATCGAGCAGTGCATGGGGAGGCCGAAAGGGAGCAAGGAGGACGGGAGCATGCGAGGGGAAGAGACGAAAGAGAGCTGGTGTAGGCGCTTGAGAAAGCTCGAGGATGGAGCAGTGGAGAGTCCGGCGCGGGACAGGAGCGGAGAATCGCGAGATCTAGGTGGTCGGACGGATCGAGGTTCGAGGGCCCGGGTAAGAAAAGGGAGCCCGGCGTCGGCAGCTGTGATGGGACCGGTTGGCCGGCCGCGTTCGCTCGACTTTTTGAGATGCGGAGGAGGGGAGACCGTTGAAGGCGCGACCGAGCAGCTGATGCGGCGCGGCCGACCCTAGCTAGGAGGTCCGGCCGTTCACATGATGGTGCAGCCCTCCTTGTCTCCCGCGTCGGGCCCGCCATCGGGCGAGTTGCGCCGGTCCTTCATGAGCTTCTCGGCGTCCTTATCGCGGCCGATCTGCGAGCCCCCGCCGACGGCCGTGCCGTTCGATCGCAGCCGCTGGGCAGCCCGCTTGTCGCCCTGGTTAGCCGCCTGCTGGTACCAGTAGAGGGCATCCTGGGTCGACGGATCGGTTCCGATGCCGACCTGCGCGGGAGGACAGAAGTCGTTGCCTGTCAGCAGCGTGATAAAGTCGAAGCAACAGCGCAGCCCTTCCGAGACGCACCTCGGTGAAGTAGCCGACGGCATACTGCGCCTTCGCGAGGCCCGCCTCGGCCGCCTTCTTGGCCCAGAGGTAAGCCTCCGTGTCTGACTGGGGCAGGATGCCAGGCGAGCCGACGAGGTACCAGGCCGTCAGGGCAAAGCACGCCTCGCGGTGCTCCTGCTGGGCGGCGATGTTCTGCGATGCGGAGGCGTAGAGGGAGACGGTCAGCGGAACGAACGATGACGGTCGACCGGCCGGCGTGTGGGCGGCAGGACGCACGTAGTAGTGGATCGAGAGCGCGGCGTCCATCGGGCAACCCATCTTGCCGTACTCGTAGCACTCGCCGAGCTTGTACGCACTGGGCGCGTACGACAGCTCGGACGCCGAAGCGAGCAGCTCGGCAGAGTACTCGAGATCGACAAACAGGACGTTCTCGATGCCGCGCTCGTGGAGGAGCGCGAGCTCGTGCAGCGCGTGCGGGAACTCCTCGGTCGCGTGGTCGGCCGAGCGTTTGAGCCACTTGACGCCCTCCTTCGGCCGCTTGGCCAGGCCGAGGTTGCCGTTGAGCTCGGCCGTCCCAAGCCGGTACATCGCGCCGGGATGAAGAGCGGCCGCTGCCTTCCTGTGGAGCGTGGGCGAAGGAGGTCAGATCTGCCACCGGCTTCTTGTGCATGCAGGGAGAGAGGTGTCGCGACCCACTTGTAGAAGCCGACCGCGCGCGCACTCTCACGCCGGCAGCCCCAGCCGTTCTCGCAGCACGTGCCAGCACGGTAGGCCGCGTCTGGGTGGCCGTGCTTGGCGGCGAGGACGAAGAGTGGGAACGCCTTGTCAAAGTCCTGCCGGCCGCGGACGGTGCCGATGCCGTTGGCGTAGCAGTCAGCGAGGAAGTACTGTGCATCCGGGTGACCGCGGTCGGCGAGCCGCTTGAGGAGGACGGTCGCCTCCTTGACGAGCGAGTCGCGCTGCTCCTCGAGGTGGACCTCGGACAGGCCGTCCGACGGCGAGAGCGACTTGGCGGCGTCGATCGAGAAGACGGCAAACTCGAAGATGATTTCGGGGTCGTTTGTTTTGCGTGCGTTGGCCCGGTAGAGCTCGAGCGTCTTGCTGTGGTGCAGGAGGGCGGCCGACGCGCCAGGCCGGAGGTGCCTGCAGCCGCCAGCGCCAGGAAAGAGCGAGTGAGGCGTCGGTCACCGGACAGGCAGTCAGCGGCCTGTCTCTCTAGATCTCCTGCTCGCAATAGCACGTTGACCGATAGGCGACCAAAGGACCAGCAGGCGAGACGAGGGGGTGACCAAGCGCACGACGCGCGCGGCCCGTTTCCGAGCTCGCGCCTCCTCTGCTGGGCGCCGCCCGCGACTGGTGCTTGGCCCCTCGCCCGGCCGAACGTCCCTTCCCCGAGCGTCCGCCAAGGTAGATCAGGAGGAAAGCAGAGAGACGCACGACTGGTCCATGAGGGGCGGCGCGCCGCCGTACATGCTCGCGGCCGAGCTCTGCCGCCGGTCGTCCATGGGCGACTGGGGGGGCGGGCCCTGTCCCAGGCTCCCAAAGTCATACGACCGCGACGACGACGCCGACGCCGGTTCGACGGCGGCCATGGGAGGCGAGCGAGGAAGGGTGGGTAGGGGGTGCGGTAGGTGTCGAGCCAGAGCCTGTGTGAGGCGGTCCCTGGGTTTTGGAGTCGGTGTTGAGGTCACTGGCCGGCCAGGAGGAGGGTCGGGCACAGGAGGGCGGCAGGAGGCGAGCGGCGCGGCGGTGTCGTCAAAGTACGGGGCGCGCGCAGCAGGGCGGAGGCCCGAACGACTCTCTCTGTCGGCATCGACTGCGTGGAGCCCCCGGGCCGAAAGTACAACTCGCTCGAAGTCGTGAAAGGTCGTGTGCATCAATAGGAAGAGGGTCGTCTCTCATATCGGCTGGATCTTGACGGGCCGGCTCTCGCCGACGCCGCCGAGCGAGAGGCTCCCAAACAGGCTGAAGATGACGAGACAGTGGAGCGAGGCCGCGTAGAGCTGAGTGGAGGAGGGTGAGGCAAGTGGGCGTCAGAAAGGGCCGCACCCAGGGGGGGGCGGGAAAGCGAGGCAGACGCACGACAAAGATGGACCGCGCCCGCCGGTTGCCGATGATGCTTCGACAGAGCGCAAAGACGGCCCGCTCGATCGGATTCAGCGCCTGGATGGCCCTCTGGGCCTCCTGCAGAAGGAACAAGCATTGGAGCGTCAGATCTGAAAAGACGATCGGAGCGACCACCAAAGCGGGACCAACGCGGCTCTTGAAGCTCTCGAACGGGTTGAGGCTCTCGTCGTACTTGTCCTTGTAGCGACCGATGTCGTCGCGGCCGACGCCGACGCCGTCGAGCCCTGCCCGCCCGCCGCTGGTCGACGGGCCGGCGACACCCGACGAGGCATCCTCGCGGTACGAGCCGATGTAGCGGACCTTTTCGTACAGCTTGAGGTTGTCGGCCTGGAGCGCTTTCACCTCGCGCCGCAGGTCCGAGATCGTGTCGAATTGCTTGCGGAGCTCCTCCTCGAGCTCGGCGTTGCGCGCCCGGAAGCGGTCCCGCTGCGAGGTCACGATTGGCAGGATCGAGTTGTCGGTCTGGGACGCGCCGGCAGCGGCGGGAGCCGCCGGCAGCTTGGCCTTAGACGCGCTACCCTCGGCCTCCTTGCCCTTCGCGCCGCCAGCGCCGCCGCCGATCGCAAGGCCAGCGAGACCGCCCCGACCCTTCTCGCCGGGGCCGCCTTCCGAGAGCGAGGAAGCAGCCACGCTGCCGCGGTCGTTGATCGACAGCAGGTCGTTTTCCAACCGCTCATTGAGCTTCTTCTGGCGCTCGAGCTCGGCCTGAGCTGCCTCGAGGGCCCGGTCGACGTCGGCCGAGTGCTGCGCGAGACCCTCGTGGGAGACCTGCGGTGAAGGAAGGCCAGTTCGTCAGCTGGATGCAGCTTGCGAGCAGGTAGAGAGCGAGCGAGGGGACTCACGCGAAGGACCGTCAGCTCGTCGAGGATGCGCCGGTTCTTGGCGGTCAGAAGCTCCTCGAGGCTCTTGCCAGCCCGCCGATTGGCCTTGGCCGCGTTCGGATCCGGCATCGCCAGCGAGCCAGTCGTCGACTCGGGTCCGTCTTCGCTGGACTTTGCCTCGACGGTGTCCTCGTCTTCGTCAACGTTGAGCCCGCCAAACTCGACAAACTGGGGCATTGGCGCAAGGCTGAGTTTAGCGAACGGCGTCCAGGATGCGGGCCGGAGCTACTCGCGAAACGCGGACAGACCTTCATGATCTCAAGCTCGCGCTTGATCTCGTCATAGTCGTGGAATTCGCGCGTCTTCCGGCGGAGCGTTTCGGCCTCGCGCGCCTTCTCTGCCGCCTCACGCTGGAGCTCGTCGACCTTGCGCTCGGCCGCCCGACGCTCGGTCGCTCGGTTATCCTTCTCGCCCTCGAGCGCGCGCAGGAGTCGAGCGGCCTCGCCCTCGAGCTCGGCAAGCTGGCCCTCCATCTTGCGCGCGCGCGAGACCTCCTCCGACCCGCTCCGCACGCTCTCAATCTCGGCCCGCAAGAGCTCGTTCCGGCGCTCGACGGCGGCGACCCGACCGTTGGCCCTCTCGAGGTCGGCGACGACGAGGTCGAGCTCGCCGAGCTTGGCGACGACCTCCGAGTCCTGCCGCTGCGACGCATCGAGCAGCCGCGTCTGGACCGAATCGTTGGACGTCCGCAGGTCGGCCAGCTGCGAGCGGACCGTCGCCACCTGGCCGACGAGGTCCTTCTCGCGCTCCTCATAGTTGCGCATGCGCTCGTCATACGTCGCGTTAAGCTCGTTCTCCTTCTGGGCGACGCGCTCGGCGATGAGGTCGTCCATCTGCCAGCCGAGGGGGTAAGCGCGGTCAGTAGAGGAGCGCAGCCAATGGGCGGGGACGATGCGAAGACACCAACCTTCGCTTCAAGTACCGTGACCCTGTCCTCGGCCTTCTTGCGCCGATCCTCGACGCCTGCGATGCCCGCCACCTGAGCCTTCAGGTCGGCATTCTCAGATCGGAGGCGCGCAGACTCGAGCTCGAGCATCTGAGCCTCGGCCACCTTGACGGTTTGATCCTACGATGTCGCGCGCAAACGAGCGTCAGCGAAGCACTTGTCCGCAGACAGGTACCAGTCTCGGACGTACGACGGCCGCGTCGAGCAGCGGATAAGGGTCGGGCGCTTCGGCCAGCAGCTTGTAGGCGCCGAGGAAGGCCGACTCGCTCGCCTTTGACCGGCGCGTGAGCGCGTCAATCTCGGCCTGGTAGGCCTTTAGGAGCGGCTTGAAGGCCTCGAGCTGCGTCTCGGTCGGCTGCTTCTTGAATTCTGCTCGAGCGGACGGCCATGGCGAACTACCGGTCAGCTTCGCTCTTGAGCCAGCCCTCCAAGCGTCCAGAGGCAGGCAGGGAGAAGTGACGCGGCACCCAGGCCGAGGGCAGCCACTGCTGCAGACGGCGCGTTGACCTCCCGACCGTTGAAGTCGCCTCGGACGCATGCTCGCTAGCGCAGAGCGGCCTGGCAGAGCAAGTCTCGTTTAAACGCTCGGCGAGCCGCACGCAGCAGCCCGAGCCCAACGACCGGACGCGATGGAGGGGGGACGGACCTCGTGTCTGCTCGGCGAGCTTCTTGCGGCCGACGAGCCCCTCCTTCTGCTGCTCGACCAGCTCAAGCGCCGTCTTGTCGAGATCATGCTGGAGGCCGGTCAGGTTGATATCCTTCCATGTCGACAGGGCCGTGCTGAAGTCCATGCTGGGCGGGACTGGTGTGCTGCTGGCTGCTGCCGTCGGAGCGAGATGATCGAGCGGGCGACCGCGCGCGTCGGTGCCCGTTAGATGATTATTTGACTGCTGGCCGACCGGCTATCGTCCTGTCTAAGGTCGGGGCGCGCGGCGCGGCCCTTCTTGCTTTCGCCTGGGACGCGCCGGCAGCCCCTGCAGCAGCAACCCTCCTTCCCTTCTAACCTCCTTTCTTTCCCTCCTTTCCAAAGCAACACAGCCGCCAACACACAATGGGTAAGTGTCCCTGGCAGCACACGGTCGAGGTCGGGTGATTTGATCGGGAGGTGTGCGGTCGAGCCGGGAACGTCGGCGCCGTCGAAAACGACCTGGAGGAAGGCCGTCCGGGTGGGCTGAAGAGGCGACGGTGGGAAGGCTCTACAAGCGGCGCGTGCTGACTCTCCCTCTTCTCGACATCCTCGTATCGCGCGGATCCGGCTCGCTCTGGGAACTATGGAGGATCAGGTCGCGAGATTGTCCACCTCCAGATCGGCCAGGTCAGTCGCTTTGTACTGCTCGTCCTTCGTCGGCGCGCGCGGCGCGGTCGGGCCATCTCAAAACAGCGGCCGTTGGGAGCTCGCTCTGAGCAGCGCTCGCCAGCGCCGACGGCCTCCGTCGCCCTCTGCGCTTCACCAATGGCTGACGCTTGGTTCCTGCCTGCCCTTGCCGCCCACAGTGTGGTAACCAGTGCGCCTCCATTCCTGGTCGCCCTGCGCTCGCGAGCCCTGGGTCAACGCTGATCCGCTGGACTACTGGCACCTCGCGTCTACAGGATCGGCTCCAAGTTCTGGGAGACCGTCTCGGAGGAGCACGGCATCGGTGGCGATGGAGTGTGCGTCCATCCTAGATGCCGCTGCGGTACTGGCCCGAGCCAACCACCCCCCCCCCCCCGCTCTTCCGGACCGAGGGCTGATTTCGCGCGGACTTCCCTCGCACGCCCTGCAGCTACCGCGGTAACTCGGACCTCCAGCTCGAGCGCATCTCGGTCTACTTCAACGAGGCCGGAGGTCCGTTCCTCCTCCAATCAGGCAGTCGAGCGCGCGTGTGCTCCTCGCGCCAGTGTCGTTTGAGGCCCTCGCACTGACGCTGACAACCGCCATCTGGACGACGACCCGCACGGATCCTCCCCTTTGATCGTCCCACAGGCCAGAAGTACGTCCCTCGCGCGGTCCTCGTCGACCTCGAGCCGGGAACGATGGACTCGATCCGTGCTTCGCCGCTCGGCAACCTCTTCCGCCCCGACAACATGGTCCACGGCCAGAACGGAGCCGGCAACAACTGGGCCAAGGGCCACTACACCGAGGGTGCGTCGCCCGAGCGGCTCAACCGGCGTCGACGGCAGGTCGTCGATACGGACCGCTGACGATCCTTGCTTCCCCGCGCCTCTTCACCAGGCGCTGAGCTTGTCGACTCGGTTCTCGACGTCGTCCGCAAGGAGGCCGAGGCCACCGACTGCCTCCAGGGCTTCCAGATCACCCACTCACTCGGTGGTGGAACCGGCTCCGGCATGGGCACGCTCATGCTCGCCAAGGTCCGCGAGGAGTACCCCGACCGCATGATGGCCACCTTCTCGGTGGTGCCCTCGCCCAAGGTCTCGGACACCGTCGTCGAGCCCTACAACGCCACGCTCTCGGTCCACCAGCTCGTCGAGAACGCCGACGAGACGTTCTGCATCGACAATGAGGCCCTCTACGACATCTGCTTCCGCACGCTCAAGCTCAAGGACCCGACGTACGGCGACCTCAACCACCTCGTCTCGGTCGTCATGTCGGGCGTCACGACCTGCCTGCGCTTCCCCGGCCAGCTCAACTCGGACCTCCGCAAGCTCGCCGTCAACATGGTTCCCTTCCCCCGACTCCACTTCTTCATGGTTGGCTACGCACCCCTCACCGCCCACGGCTCGCAGCAGTACCGGGCGATGAACGTTGCCGAGCTCACGCAGCAGATGTTCGAGTCCAAGAACATGATGGCCGCCTGCGACCCGTCCGTCCTGCGCCCCCCGATCTGCCTGCGCCCGGGTGCGAGACTGACGAATTACTTCTCCTCGCTGCACACAGCCGGCACGGCAAGTACCTGACCTCGGCCGCCTACTTCCGCGGAAAGGTCTCGATGCGGGAGGTCGAGGAGCAGATGCAGAACGTCCAGGTCAAGAACTCGGCCTACTTCGTCGAGTGGATCCCCAACAACATCCAGACCGCGCACTGCGACATTGCTCCCAAGGGCCTCAAGATGAGCGCCACCTTCATCGGCAACAACACGTGCATCCAGGAGCTCTTCAAGCGCATCGGCGACCAGTTCAGCGCCATGTTCCGGCGGAAGGGTGCGTCCCCTTTGCCCCATCCTACTCGTCTGCTCGAATGCGCAGGTCCCTGGCTGACACTTCTGCCCTGTCTCCCCTCTGCCTGACAGCGTTCCTCCACTGGTACACCGGCGAGGGCATGGACGAGATGGAGTTCACCGAGGCCGAGTCGAACCTGCAGGACCTTGTCTCCGAGTACACGTGCGTGCCCCGCGTCGAGCGCTCCGCGACTGCCTGCTAGACACCGCCGCTGACCCTCTTGCTGCTTTGCTCTCCTGCTCTTAAACAGCCAGTACCAGGAGGCTGCTATCGAGGACGAGGCGGGCGAGTACGCCGACGAGGTCAGTCGCTGTTCGAAACCCAACAGCGCCCCTGCTGCGATCATAAGCTGACGTGCCCCTGCTGCCTCCCGATCGCCCCAGCTCAACTACGAGGAGGAGCAGTAGACGCCGCCAGCCCCCCCTTGTTCGCTTGCTCTCCCCCTTCCCTCCCTGCACCCCTCCCCGCCCATCTAATCACCGCTCGGCTTGCTTCCACTCCTCGATCCCCCTTCGGCTGGCCCTTGCCCTCGTCACCTGCAGGCCCCGTCCCAGCATTCTCCCTCCACTTTCTCGCTCCTCGCACTCGCCTCGCATGGCGCGCCCCCCTTTTTTTCAATTTCTGCCTCCGCCTCCTCTTTCCCGGCCCAGCCCTTGTTTCTTCGTAACCTCCTCGGGGCCGTTCAAAACAGGGATCTCCGATGCTTGCTTGCTCTCTGTGCCGTATGTGCTGAGCGCGGCCGTCACCGGCAGGCAAAGTGGAGGAAGGGCTGCAGTCAGCCGGTCTGTCTCGAGATCGGCCCGCGCGCAGGCCGGCTTTGCGCCGAAATCTCGGGCCCAGCCGACGCCCTCCCTCCGCCTCCGCCTCCGCCGCGAGCGCGGCCGCCCTCCACCTCCAGCTCGTCTCAGTGGAGGGTGCGGGTTGTGGGATGGAGGGGAGGCACAGAGTGCTCGGCTGACGGGCTCGTTCTTCTCCTTCGTCGCTCACCCCCTTCTCTGCTCTGCCTCGCTATGCCCGGCGATCCAACCTCGCCGCAGGCCGCCAACGCCCATGCCATTGCGGAGCAACCGACGGCAACAGCTCCTTCATCCTCCGATGTCGAGCTGGCAACTCCTCCACACAGCTGCGCGACGACAGTCGCCGGGACCGGCGAGCCCAAGAACCCATCGCTGCTCGACTACAACCAGGCCTTGGACAGTCTAAGGTGCGGGGTGGAACCGCTGCCCCTGGCGGGCAAGTCGCAGGTCGCTGACTCGCTCGCATCGCCTGCTGATAGGACGCCCACCGGTCACAACCCGGCACCGCCCAAGCAGCCCACGCTGACACCTCGACCGCTTCCGTCCAATCTGCGCCGGTACTGTTTGCTCGTCGTTTTCTGCCTCGCCCAGTTCTTCGACATTTTCTCCGGCAGCGCGGTGCTCATCGCCGTGCCCGACATGTCGGAAGCGCTCGGCATGTCGTCCGCAGAAGGCACGTGGCTTGTCAACGCCTACACGCTCTCCCTGAGCGCCTTCATGCTCGCCGCCGGCCGCGTCAGCGACATGTTTTCGGCCAAGTGGACGTTCGTCATCGGCTTTGCCTGGGTGGGCCTCTTCTCGCTCGGCATCGGCCTCGCCGGCGACAAGGTTACGGTCATCGTCCTTCGCGCCTTTTCGGGCATCGGCGCTGCCGCCACGATCCCGGCCGCGCTCAACCTGATCGCACACCTCTTTCCGGGCGAGAGGGAGCAGGCGCTGGCCATCTCCATGTGCGTTGCGCCTCTGACAAGTGGTCTCAGTGAAGGCCAGCCATACTGACGAGTCTGCCCCGACAGGTTTTCCGGCTGCGGTGCTATCGCCAACGTAGTGAGTCGCCGCCGTTCCGCCGTGCACGTCACCCCCTCAGCAGTTGCTGATCTGACGCATGGCGCTCGCCCTCCTTTCGCTCAAGCTCGGTCTGATCCTCGGCGGCGTCCTCCTACTGGCCAGCTATCAGTGGATCTTCCACCTCGTCGCCATCTGCTGTATACCCGGCGCCATCGTTGCCGCGTTGCTCATCCCTGGCCACGCCGACGCGCTCGGCAACCACGAGTCGGACAGCGCGACTGAGACGGCTCCGGACGGCACAACCTACACGATCGACAACACGCGCAAGCCCAAGATGGACTTCCTTGGCCTGCTTCTCCTGACGGCAGCCATCGTTCTCCTCATCTTCGGCGTGTCCAACGGCAACGTCGAGGGCTTCGACCGCGCTCAGACGCTCGCGCCGCTCATCCTCGGCGTCCTCCTCTTCCCGGCCTTCTTCCTCTGGGAGCGCCGCGTGTCGCCCGTCGATACACTCATCGATCCGGCCATGTGGTCTGTCCGCAACTTCCTCGTTATCGTCATCATTGGTCTGGTGCCGAACCTGTGGTGGTTCCTCGTGTGAGTCCTCTGCAAGGATTTCGGCTGTGCGCGACTGACGGACTGACTGTCGAAGTGCTGCTTTGCGCACCGCAGCCAAGTCGTCTTCTCGGAAGTCGCCCAGCGCGAGTGGGGCATGTCGGCCATCATGACGGCCGTCCACTTCCTGCCTCTCTCTGTGGCCGGCGGCACGGTCGTCATGACGAACGGTCTCCTCCCTGAGCGCTTCCGGCTCAAGTGGCGCATCGTCAGCGGCGGCGTAGGGGCGATCGTCGGCTCGCTCCTCCTGGCTTTCGCCTCAGAGGAACGCTTTTACTGGCCGCTCGTCTTCCCCGGCTTCGCCGTCGGCTCAGGCTCGATGGCTCTGCTCTGGGTCTCGTGCTACGTCGCCCTCATGCTGTCGGTCCCCCGCCGTCGGAGTGGTGTCGCCGGCGCCGTCTTCAACAGCTCGCTTCAACTCGGTTGCTCCGTTGGCCTCTCGATTGCCACGGCCATCCAGGTCTCCTACCCGGCGCGAGGAACCGGAGGCTCGACCGGTCGGCCAGTTACTCCGAGCTGGAGGGGCTACCAAAATTCGCTCTTCTTCGTCCTCGCCACGGTTGCGATAATCCCGCTGCTCACCCTCGTCTTTTTCCGCGATCCGACGGTGTCCGAGCCGGCCGCGGATCAAGAAGTGGGCGTACGAGAGAAGGGCACGCCGGCCAGTGCCTAATTCAATTTCGTCTGTCGTCTGTACGCTTCTCGAGAATCGCTCGGGGGGAGGGCGGGGGGGGGGACGGAGAAGCGTGGAGTGGTCATGAGCATTACGTAGAGGAGCCGTGCAGATGATGGGTGGTGTACAGTGCGATGACAGAGTCAGAGGGGACCGAGAGGAGGCATCTAAGCGTGATAGCGCTCTAGGTTTTGACTGAAGGGGCGAAAAGGCCGGTGGCATGAGGGAGGGCGTCGTCGCCGGTAGCCAGCATCTCCTCGGCGACGGAGGTCGGAGCCGCCGGCTCGACGAGGGGGTCCTTGTAGAAGGCGAGAGTCGCAAGGATGACGGCAGCCGTGCAGCCGGTTGAGAGATAGAGCGAGCTCTGGTAGCCCTTCCAGCTGGGGACGAGCGGATGGTCGGCCGAGGGGAACGAGACCTGGAGCACGGTCGCGAGCGAGAGGCCGACCGACGAGCCGAGCTGGAGACTCGAGTTGAAGACGGCGCCGGCGACGCCCGAGTGCTCGGCCGGAGCCGAGAGCATGATCGAGACATTGAACGTCGCGAAGACCAAAGCATTGGAGCCAGAGCCGATGAGGAGGCCCGGGAAGATGAGCGGCCAGTAAAGGTCCTTGCGCGAAGCGAAGGAGAGCAGGATTGAGCCAACCATGGCGCCGGCCGAGCCGACGATGATGCGCTGCTTGAGCGTGAACGCCTTGGGCAGGTAGCCATGGAGCGTCGTCACAAAGCCGCCAGCGATGCCATTGGGCAGGAACATGACGGCGGTGATAACGGGCGAGGTGCCCCACTCCTTCTGGAGGAGGTCCGAGAAGACGACCTGGGCGTTGAACCAGTAGAACTGAAAGGAGACGAAGAGGACGATCAGCTGCTAGACTAGGCAGAAAGAGGCTGCCCATGTCGAACGGGCACTCACGTACGGAACCCTAGAAGCAGAGGAAGCAGGGTCGCGAGCAGCGCGCACGTCAGGCAAAGCCATCTGGCAGACGGCGATCAAAGGAGGGAAACGCACAAACTGAGCACAGCCAAGAGTTTGAAGTTCTTGATCTGCCATGTCGCCGGGTGGATGAGTGCGTCGATGGGAGGCATGCGGAGCTCCCAGAGGAAGAAGGCGGGGAAGAGAAGGACGCCGAGAATGAGCGGTACGAGGGTGTCGGCGATCATCCAGCCGGCAACATTGCCGTTCGATACGCCAAAGATGAGGAGGACAACCGCCGACGTGAGGAGAAGGAGGCCGACGTAGTCCATTTTGGGCTTGGGCCCGAGGGCTGCGGGGGCGGCCGGCGCCTTCTCATCGACGAACGAGGACGTCTCCAGGACGGGCGCCTCGGTGTGCGCTGGGATGAGAAGCGCCGCCGCGATAGAGCCAGGGATCGTGATGATCGTGACGAGATAAAAGATCCAGGTCCAGTCGGCGAGCAGCAGGAGCCCGCCGAGGATGAGACCGCTGACGTTGGCGAGAGAGCCGGTGGCGCCGAAACTGCGGTCGGAGGGTGGGTCGCGGTCAACGTCATGCCCTTGCAAACACCCTCTGGCTTCAGACACTCACGCAGAAAGCGCGCCGGCCTGTTCCTTCTCGTCCGGGAACAGGTGGACGATCAGGTTGAGCGCAGCGGGGATCGTAGCCGAGGCACCGATGCCAGAAAACGCCCGCAGGACGATCAGGGTCGTCTTGTCGCGCGAGAAGCCGATACCGAGGCAAAAAATGCCGACCCAGGCGAAGCCGCAGACAAACGTCCACTTGGCTGAGTACATGTCGCTGATGCGGCCGGCCTGTAGAAGGGAAACGGTGAATTAGTCACAGTGTGCGACACCAATAAATCAGGCAGACGTAGACGAACAGCAAGGAGAAAGGCAGCAAGAGTAAGCGTGTACGAATTGACGAGCCACGACGACTCGGCGGCCGTCATGCTCAGATCCTTGGTGATGGTCGCGATGGCCACGATCGTCGCAGACGACAGGTAGACGTCGAAGAACTGGGAGGCACAAAAGGAGCGACATCAGCGAGTGGCCCAGCCGTCGAGGACGTGAAGGCAGCTCTCACCTGAGCGCAAAGAAAGATCGACAGGAGCAGGTAGCGCCGAAATTTCGAGGGCAAAGGCGATGCCAAGGCTCGCGTCGAGGTCAAAGCGAGGGGCAGGCTGGGAGCGCAGGCGACAGCGAGAGGCAGCTGCGATCAGCGTAAGCAGTTCGGGCACCAGGGAGAGAAATACGACTAGGACAGATGAACGCACTCTGCCAGCTCGACGTTCTTCTCGTCCTCGTCGGGCTTGGCGAGATGTATTCCCGCTGGGTTGAGGGCACTCGCGAGCGTGCTCGTCGAGCTGCCGTCGGCGGAGGTCGTCGCAGACGCGTCTGCGCGGCCGAGGGCGCCTGCAGGCTCGATCTCGCTGGCCGCGGCCGTCATCGTCGTCGGGGTCGAGTACATCATTGGAGACCGGGAGAGCTGAGAGGGTCGAGCTGTCCGGGGAAACACGACGGCGAGCAAGGGGACGATGGGCGAGCTGGCTTGAAGGACGAGGGGCTGCAAAGAGCAGGCAGAGGAACGGACGGCGAAATGCTGCGCCCACCGACGGCTCGGCCGAGTGTCGCGCGCGCGGCCCGGGCGTTTTTCCTTCGGGGTTCAGGGCGAGAACTCGGCCGGGCTACGTAAGGCGGTGAGTCGTCCAAGGTCAGGCGGCACTTGCTCACCATGTTGAGAACGTGCGAGTCGCGCTCGTTCGCGTGCAGGACAGACGAGTATGCCGCTGATCACAGACAGCAGGTCGCAAAACAGACGCCCCTGCTCCCAGACTGCGAAGGCGTGCCGCAGGTGATCGAGACAAGAATCGCATCTATGTGGGGTCGTCGGGTCGACGGAGGGTACAGGGTAGCGCAGGCCAGCTAGGCCTTGGCGACGACGGCGGCCGACGGGGCTGCGTCGGGCGACTCATCCGCCGCCGCGGCCTCGACGAGCTCTTCGCCGGCCGAGCCCTCGATCGGTGCCGCGAGCGGGTCGCGGAAGAAGAGGAGGGTGAGGACGATGACGACGGCAGTGCAGGCGACCGAGAAGAAGAGGGAGCTCTGGTAGCCCTTCCAGCTCGGGGTGATGGCCTCGGGCGTGCTGGTTGCAGAAGGGTACGAGACCTGGATGGCGGTCGCGATCGAGAGGCCGATCGAGGTGCCGAGCTGGAGGCTCGAGTTGAAGACGCCGCCGGCAACACCAGAGTGCTCGGCCGGGACCGAGAGGATGAGGGCGACGTTGGACGAGACGTAGACAAGCGCCATCGAGGCCGAGCCGACGATGAGGCCCGGGAAGATGAGCGGCCAGTACCAGTGCTTCTCCGAGGCAAAGGCGAGGAGGAGGGCACCGATCGTCGCGCCGGCCGAGCCGACGATGATGCGCTGCTTGAGCGTGAAGGCCTTGGGCAGGTAGCCGTTGAGGACAATGACGGCCCCGCCGGCGATGCCGTTCGGCAGAAGGTATGCCGACGTCATGATGGCGCTCGTGTGCCACTCCTTCTGGAAGAGCTCGGCCAGGATCGTCTGGGGTAGAAACCACCAGAACTGCAAAGGAGGGAGAGATAGATCGTCAGCCTGACTTTGAGGTGGGTGAAGGGATCGGACTGATACTCACGTAGGGCACGAGCGAGAGGACGGTCAGGAGTGTGAAGTTTTTGACGTTCCAGGTCGCCGGGTTAATGAGGGCGTCGAGCGGGTCGATGCGCGTCTCCCAGAAGAAGAAGGCCGGGAAGAGGACGACACCGAGGACGAGCGGAGCGATCGACTGGGCGCGGTCGAAGCCCTCGACGTTGCCGTCCGAGAGGCCGAAGATGAGGAGGACGATGGCTCCCGTCAGAAGGAGAAGGCCGAGGTAATCCATCTTGGGCGGCCGAACGTGCGCCGGAGCAACGTGCGAGGCAGAGGCCGCCTTCTCCTCGACGTCGGCGGCCGCGGCCGCGTGCTCGAGCTGGGACGGCGCCGGGATGAGGAAGGCGGCAAGCAGGGCGCCGGGAAGAGTGATGATCGTGACCAGGTAGAAGATCCACTGCCAGCCGGCGAGGATCATGACGGCGCCGAGGACGAGGCCGAGGACGTTTGCGATCGCGCCGGTTCCGCCGAAGCTAATTGGTCAGAGCAAGATGTCAACAGCCGCTTCTTCTTCGCCAGATCGGAGCGCAAGTTAAGCGCAGACGTACATCGAGATGGCCCGCGCGCGCTCCTTGTCGTTCGGGAAGAGGTGGACGATGAGGTTGAGCGCGGCCGGGATCGTCGCCGAGGCGCCGATGCCGCTGAACGCACGGAGGACGATGATGGTCGTCTTGTTGCGCGAGAAGCCGATGCCGAGGCAGAAGAGACCGACCCAAGCGAAGCCGCAAACAAACGTCCACTTGGCCGAGAACATGTCGCTAATGCGGCCGGCGGCGAGGAGGAAGGCGGCGAGTGTGAGCGTGTAGGCGTTGATGAGCCACGAGGCTTCGGCCGGCGTCATCGCGAGGTCTTGCGAGATGGTCGCGATGCCGATGATGGTCGCCGACGAGAGGTAGACGTCGAAGAACTTGCGAAAGAGGGCGAGTGTCAGCGGCATGCGTACAAGGTGGAGCAAGGCAGAGGGTGCGCACCTGAGCGAGACTGAAGACGGCAAGCAGGGTGTAGCGCCGGAAGGTCGACGGGAGCGCGACTGCCGGAGCTGGAGCGACCAGCGTCGGGGTCCTGACGAGGGAGCGAGTGGTCGAGCGAATGAGGTCAGCAACGAGGACGGCAGGACGCAGCAGACGTGCTATGAAGCAGACGCACCTCGACAGGGCGAGCGTGTCGGCCCTCGGAGGCAGGCTGGCACGCTTGACCTCGGGCGAGGTCGCGAGCTTGCTGTCGGACCCGGTCGAGCCGGTGGCGGCGGCGGCGGCGAGCGTCTCTGAGCTGGCAGAGGCGTCGGCGGCGGCGTGGATGGCCTGGACCTCGGCGACGACGGGTGGCTCGGCGATAGCGAACGACATCGGCTGGCTGTCGAGCTGGAGGTGGGTGTCGGTGTGAGGGGAGAGCTCGAGCTCGATCGAAGGCGGGTCGACCTGAGGCGGGCCGGAGATGAAAAGCTGTGGGCTGGAAGTGAGAGCCGGGGGAGCCCGCGTGCGGGGGATAGCTAGAGGGCGAGGTGGAGGGCCCGGGGCGGTAGTGGATCTATAGTAGCCGTGGAGAAGCGAGCGGAGGCCGCCGGCCGGTGTGTTGTGCGAGTTGAGAGAGGGTTCGAGCTGTGAGTGTGCGAGGCAGACGAGGAAGGACGACGGGCTCACCTCAAGGCCTGCTTTAATACGGCCCTGCGCCGTTCTCTCTTTACAGTCAGCCGTGCGTCAGCAGCAGCAGCGGCGGCGATGGCGAAAGGCGCCAACCTTGGCGGGGAGAGAATCTGGTAGACGCGCTCGGTCAGCCGAGGAGGAGAGCCTGGGCGATCGAGAAAGGGGGGTCCGCTCGACTCAGTCAGCGACCCGCACCGAAAGCTCGCGCCTCCACATCTTTCGCGCCGCGAGACTCGATTTGGCCAGGGTCTGTGATTTAGCGTAATCAACATCAATCCGAGAACAATGCCCAAATGATCAAGGACTATAAGCGTGCCAGTTAAACGTTGAATCGACCTTGCGCTCTGACTTGTCACGCCCAGTGCCCTTCGACTTGACGCCAATCTAGATCTTCTTTCCCACATCTTGCGGCCAAGGAGTCGAGGACGTACGAGCACGTTCCAGGCACTCAGGCCGGGCGACAAGGGTTGAGGCAGGAGGTAGTTGCAGGCATCAACTCACGCTGCTGCTGCTGCTGGCGCGCAGCGGGCGAGAGGAGCTCGTTCGCTTGACGCTGCCGCCGGCAACGGTGCCAGGCCTGCGCCTCACTGGATGTGCCACCTCGTACAGTCCTCCGAAGCTCAGTCGAGGGTCGAAGCATATCTCACCGCGTCCTTCTTGCCTGTCCTCCGCCCCTCAAGGTCGTGAGCATGAGGGGTGCGATAGGTGCGATAGTCGTGCATCTGCCGGAACCGGCGAGACGGGGTCGACGAGGATAGATGAAAGCGGTGCAAATCAAGTATCGGGGCGGCCCGCGGCAGGAGGAGGCGCTCGCCACCGCCGCCGGAGCAGCAGCAGCAGCAGCCGCTTCTCCCTGCACCAAGGCCCGTACAGCAACCCACCTCGTCCAAGCAGCAGCAGCTACACTTCCACGCCCTCCCTCGTAGCTCGCTACCCAACTCGGACCTCGTCCGGACCCATCCGTGCCAGAGCGAACTTCTTCCCAAAGGGACCGACGTCGACCGAGCAGCACCCCACCCGGCGCGCGCGCCAGCAAAACCGTCGTCCTCCCCCCTTGCCTCCCTCGAGATCGGCCGCCCGTCCCGCCAGCTCATCAGCTTCTCCCCTCCGGCTGTCTATGCAACGAAGCGCGTGCTCTCGCCCCCGACCTCCCTCCCTCTGTCCAAGCCCAACCCACCCTCTCTCGCCCGGTGAATGTTCTACCATCACTCGCAGGGCCCAACGCAGCAGTCGTCGACGCCTTCCCCCGGCCTGGCCTCCAACAAGCTCCAGCAGCAGCAGCAGCAGCAGGACGCCGGCGGATGGGGCCGTCATCCCGGCCTCTTCACGGCCCCTCCACCGCCTAATTCTGGGTCCGGCATGGGCCCGTATGGGGGCTACCCCCCGCCGCCGCAGGTTTGTGGCCGGTCGGCGCCCTTTGTCCATCGCTCTCAACCTGCTCCGGAGGGCTGATCTTGCCGGTCTTGGCCATCCGTTTCTCCCCCCCCCCTCGAAACAGCAGCACCACCCGCACAACTCGCACCACCCTCACCATCCGCACTCGCAGCACCCCTCCCACCACCCCCACCACTCGAACCACCCGTCCTTCTCGAGCTCGCACAACGCCTCGCACCCGTCGCCCTCGCCCTTGCACCAGCAGGTCGGCGGCCTGCTCGTCGGCAACCTCGCAGCGAGCGTCGCTGCCGCCGCGGCCGCCGCCAACCAGCAGGCGGCGAGCGTGCTCCAGAACGGCGGAGGAGGCTCGGGAGGCGGAGGCGGAGGCAACGGCATGGCTCACCAGAGCCCGCAGCCGCAACGGGCCGGAAACGAGGACACGGTCTGGTGGCAGCAGCAGCTGGTGAAGCTCTCGGTGCGTCCTTATCTCACTGGGCCTCTTGGCAGGAAGGCGAGGGCGAGGGCAGCGGGGTAGGCGATGGGCCGCATCAGCCTGTCGAGCCGATCGACCGGATGGGAGCGATGGAGCAGCAGGCTGACCCCTTCGTCGGCCTTTCTTCCTCTCCCAGGCCTGTCGCCAGGCGTCGGCGCCGCATCACCGGGCCCGGGCCGCGGCCATCACGGGCCGGATGAACAACAACAAGTCGGCGATCTCGATCCAGGACCCCAACCGACCGCCGTCGACCAAGCCGTACCTGTCGAACGGCTACTCGCACTCGAAGAACGGCTCGATGACCAATCTCCACTCGGCCCAGGACGACGTGTCGGACGACGGCATGCCGGTCGGCCGGGCGACGACGGCGGCCGACCACCCGGGTGGCATCGGCGCGCCGGCGACGCCGCGGAGCGCGAGCGCTCGGCCAGCCGAGGATCGTGCGCGGTCGACCGACCCGGCCTGGGACGGCCTCGACCTCGGCGGCATGCACCTCAAGGCGCTCTCGCAGTCACTTTTCAGCTTTGCGCACATCACCGCCCTCTACATCAACTACAACAACCTAACGAGTCTGCCGCCGGCCATCTCGGAGCTACGCAAGCTCAAGACGCTCGACGTCACCGGCAACCAGCTGACGGCCGTCCCGGCGGAGCTCGGCATGCTCGTCACGCTCAAGGAGCTCTTCCTCTTTGACAACCAGCTCTCGTCGCTCCCGCCCGAGCTCGGCACGCTCCACAACCTCGACGTGATTGGCATCGCCGGCAACCCCTTGCCCGACAACCTCAAGCTGACGCTCGAGCGCGACGGGACGGCTGCCCTCATCTCGTACCTGCGCGACTCGTGCCCGGTCCCGCTCCCGCCGCCAGACCGCGAGTGGATCACGATCGAGGCCGACAACCTCTCGCTCGAGGCGCCGCGCGAACAGGAGACGTTCACGCTCCTCTGCTACAACATCCTCGCTGAGCGGGCGGCGACGAGTCAGATGTACGGCTACACGCCGAGCTGGGCCCTCGCCTGGGACTACCGCAAGGAATTGATCCTCCAGGAGATCATGGGCTGTGGGAGCGACTTCATCTGCCTCCAGGAGGTTGAGGACGAGCGCTTTCACGATACGTTTCTTCAGAACCTCAAGAGCGAGGGTTACGAAGGCGCCTTCTTCCCAAAGACGCGGTCGCGGACCATGTCGACCGACGAGAAGCGGCGCGTCGACGGCTGCGCGACGTTTTGGAAGGCCTCAAAGTGGGTCCGCTTCCTCGCATTTCAGACCTCGCGTGTGCGCTAAGGCTTTCGACTGACCCTGGACTTGATCACCTGCCGCAGGTACAATCTCGTCGAGAGCCGCGTCGTCGAGTTTAACCAGGTGGCGCTCCAGCGGCCCGACATGCGCAAGTCGGACGACATGTTCAACCGGGTCATGTCGAAGGACCACATCGCCGTTGTCTGCCTGCTGGAGAATGCGGCGACCGGCTCGCGGCTCGTCGTCGCCAACGTCCACATGGAGTGGAGCCCGACCTTCCGCGACGTCAAGCTCGTTCAGGCGGCGATGCTGATGGAGGAGGTCGAGAAGATTTCGGACCAGTTTGCGCGCTTCCCGCCCAAGCTGCTCGACTCTGGCGAGCGCGGACCGGCTTACGCCGACGCGACCAAGATCCCGCTCGTCGTCTGCGGCGACTTCAACTCGGTTCCCGTCTCGGGCGTCTACGAGTTCCTCGCCAACGGTACCGTCCCCAAGGACCACGAGGACTTCATGGACCACGTCTACGGCGCCTACACGACCGACGGCCTCAGCCACAAGTTCAACCTCAAGTCGGCCTACTCGAACTGCGGCACGCTGCCGATGACCAACTTTGTGCCGACCTTCCAGGGCGCGATCGATCACATTTGGTACTCGCAGGATACGCTCGCCGTGACGAGCCTGCTCGGCGAGGTCGACCGGTCCTACCTCAATAAGGTCGTCGGCTTCCCTAATGCCCACTTCCCGTCCGAGTGCGTCGCCGACTTCCTCTCTCTCGCCGCCAGCGACACATGGCCTACTTTGCTGACAAACACTGGCCCTCCTGTTGCAGCCATGTGCCGATCTTTGCCGACTTCAAGCTCAAGGCGCCGCCGCCGTCGGCCCGGGCCGTCTCGCACGGCGACCGGTAATCTTTGCCGCCTTCGCGCTCTCACCCCTTCTTCCCTTCCACCAGAGGTGGATCCCTTCTTCTTCCTCTCACCCTGCTTGTCCGCACGTCTGTTCCACCGCTTTCCTGTACACCCACCTCCTTTGCGGCCCTCCCTTTTCTTTTCCTTCTGGGCACCCTTTTCTTTGCGACGTTCCCCACTCCCCCTGCTCGTCGTCACCCGCCCGGAAGCTTCTCTCCCTCTCTCCGCTGTATATAGCGTCGTCCGGGCGGCGCGCAGAGGCAGGTGGGGGGGTGAGGTCGGACCGGGGAGTCCCGGCTCGCGTCCTATACCCCCCCACCCTTTCTTGGTCGGCGGCTCCGGCCTCGCCCTTCGCCTCTACCTTTCTCTCTATCTCGTGGTCGCTCGCAGCCTCTGTAGTTCGCATCATTAAATGTCACCCCACTCTGCTCACCATCGTCCCTGTTTGCGTCGCGGGCGAGCTGCTTAGTCTTGGTCGGCTCGTCTCCAAGTATTCCTTCGGGTGGGCAGCGGCTCGGGTCGTCAAGGTCATGAATGATTGTAGTACAAGATCGTGAAAAGGCTGCCTCGCAAGGATTGCGACGATGCCCGCGAAGGAGGTCCCACGTCTTCTCAACGCTGAGCAGCCGCCTGAGCCGCCTCCTTGCGGTTCTGTTTGGCCTGCTTGTCGCGCTTGGCAAACAGCTTCGACCTGGTCGCCTCGCGCGAGATCGTTTTGCTGGCAGCAACGAGAAACTTGTGTCAGCAATCCAGCTCGATGACGAAAAAAAGAAAAACGAGACACGAGCCACGCACTTGACGCTTTTGTTCTGCTCGACGTAGCTCATGTGCTGGCCGCCGCTGAGGCCGACCATGCTGCCGACGCTCCGCTTGGCCGCCGGCAGGCTGTCACCATCGTCGCGGGCGCGCTTGTTGCCGGCGCCACCGGTGTAGACGCCGTACTGCGTCATGTCGGTGTCAATCGCGGCGCGCGACTCGTTCTGGCGAAGGACCGACTCGAGCAGCTCGATCTGCTCCTTCTGGGTCGGGAAAACGAGGTTTGGCAGCTTCTCGAGGCCCTCGAGCCGCGTGATGACCTTGAAGGCGTAGCCCTGAGAGAAAGCAGGTTGGAGATGCCGATCAGCTGATTGCGGCCACCGTACTCCTAGACGAAGACTTGAATGTACCTGGTCAATGAGGAACTGCTGCCGCTTGGTCGAGTAGAACATTTCGGTCGTGTCCTGCGAGACGAGCGAGTAGAAGAAGGCGTTGAAGCCCTCGTCGTTCCTCCGCTTGGCGCGCAGAATCCGGCCGAGCCGCTGAGCCTCCTGACGACGGGAGCCGAAGTGGCTCGAGACCTGGATGAGACAGGTGGCCTCCGGGAGGTCGATGGACGTGTCACCGACCTTGGAGAGGAAGATGGTGCTGACGGCCGGGTCGTTCTGGAAGCGGTCGAGAATGCGGACGCGCTCAATCTGCGAGGTAGCGCCGTGGATGAACGGCTTGCCGAGCTTGATGGCGTACGTCTGAGAGGGAGAGGTGAGTTGTCAGCGACATGGGCGCGGGCAGGACGAGATGAGATCCGACGCACCTCGAGCGCGTAGACGTTGTCAGAGAAAACGATGATCTTGTCGCCGCGGTTCTCGTGAAATTCGATCAGGTACTGGCACGACTGGAACTTGATCGGGTTCATGCAGTGGAGCAGGAGCTTCTTGCGCGACGACACGCGGAGGTACTCCTTGTAGAACTCGGGCGTCATCGGGCACCAGACCTCGGCGCACTGGACATTGGCGATGTGGCCCTTGGCGGCGAGGTCCATCCAATTGGCCTCATAGAGCTTTGGCCCGATGAGGTAGTTGAGGTCGGTGATCCGGTCGTCCTCGCGGACGAGGGTAGCTGCAGGTCAAGCGAGCAAATCGGCGTCAGTCAAATTTGCTGGGGAGAGCGTCCGGCAGACTAACCGGTCAGCCCGAGCTTGGCGTGCGTCTTAAGCGTGCTGACAGCGCGACGGAAGACGTTGGCCGGGGCGACGTGGACCTCGTCGAGCAGGAGGAAGCCCCACTCGCGGCTCGTCAGGAAGTCCATCATCTTGGCCGAAGCGTGCGACCGCTTCGACGTGTTGGCAATCATCGAGTAGGTCGAGACGACGATACCGGCCGCACCGGTGAACTGGAAGGGGAGCGGCGAGTCAGCAATTTGTCTCAAGACATCGTCCTGCGAGCCTGCACCCGACTCACAGCCTCCTTCTCGTCGGCGGTGAAGACGGAGATCTGCTTGTCCTGGATGTTTGAAAAGTGGAGGAACTGCTGCTTCCACTGCATGACCGAGACGCTGAGGACGGCGAAAGATCGCAACGAGTCAGCGGCATCGATTGACCGCAGAGCTCAGAAGGAGACGTACGCCGAAGTGCAAAGGACGAGCGTGCTCTTTTTGATCGTGCATGCGGCGGTGATGCCGACGAGCGTCTTGCCGGCACCGCACGGCAGGACGATGATGCCACTCCGTGCGCGACTGTCAGAATGCAACCGCGTCAGTGGCCGTTCGAGCAGCCATCGCGCGACGGCAGAGGACGGACCCGTTGCCAAACATCTTTGACAGGCTCTTCTCCTGATACGGCCGGATGACGGTGATCGGCTTGAGGTCGATCTCGAGGTCGGCGTTGATCTGATCGTTGCGGAAGTCGTACTCTTCGAGGACAGGGTACTCGATGTCCTTGCAGCGCTTCTTGACCGTCTGTAAGGGGTGCGCGACGGAAGGACGGCAGTCAGCGCCGGATCACACCGCCTCGAGCAGCCGTCAAGGACGCACCTCGATCTCGGTCGGCTTGATCTCGATCGTGTGGACGTCCTCGTCCTCGTCCATGCCGTCATCTTTCTCGAGCCCGAGCTCGACGCCCTTGAAGAACTCGTCGTCAACCTCGCGCCGGATCTCGTCGTCGGCAGCCTGTTCCTTCTCCTTCTCAGCCGCGAGCCGGGCCTCCTCGGCTTCCTGCTCGGCCCGTGTCGGCCCGATGCCGTTCTGAACCCTGCGCGCCTGCTTGGCCGCCTCGGTGCCTGGGATGACGAGCCCGGCCCGCTTCGGCCCAGCCTCACGGCCCATGCCGCCGACGCCGCCCGACTCGACGGTCGGGTCGACCTCGACGCCGGTGACGCGCGCATTTTTGATGATGTCGTCCCGGAGGAGCGTCTGGAGCAGGTCGGCCCACTTCGATTCGAGGTAGTAGCGGTTGTGCTTGAGGACGAGCTTGATCTTTCCGTAGCTCGCCGTCCATGTCCGGATCGAGTCGAGCAGGACCGGCGGGATCGGCGTCTTGGACAGGCGGTCGAGGACCTCGATGATGTCGGAAGTCATCAGGCCGACCGACATGGCGGCGTAGAGCGAATACTCGGTCAGGAGGTACTCGTGGATGAAGGCCGGCCTGATAAGGGCAAGACAGCCGGGTCTTGATCAGCACCTGACGCAGGGGCGAGCTTCTGCAGGCAGCCAGTGACGCACCTCGAGACCGGCTCGGCGACCGCGACAAGGAAGTCCTGAGCCTGCTCGGCGATGGGCGAGAACCCCTCCATGATGATGGTGCCCGTCTCGTCGATCCAGAGCGGCCGCGAGGCGTGGTCCGGCTTCAGCTGGAAGTCGGACAGGTCCGTCGGGAACATCTCAGAGAGGAGGTCGCCTCCACCGCCGCTGCCGCCTGGGGTCGAGCCGCCGCCAGCGGCGTCGTCTGGAAACTCCTCGTCGAGCAGGATGATCTCGCCTTCTTGCGGGACGACTGCTGCAGACGCCTTGCGAGCAAGCGCCGACAGGTTGATCTTGACCTTGGCCCCGCCACCGGCCGACGAGCTCGCTCCCGACCCACCGGCGGCAGCGGCGCGGCCCTTACCCTTGCCAGAGCTCTTCTTGCCTCCCGGCCGCCACTCGTCCGGCTCAGGCGAGGGCGAGGGCGAGTAGAAGTCGAGGTCGTCGGTGTCGAGGTCAGCGGCGGCAGGCTGGGTGAACCCACTGCCGGTGGCGACTGGGTAGTCGTCCGACCCCTCGTCATCCGAGCCAGCTCGCGTTGTGGAGTTGCGCAGGGACGAGGGGCCTGAGAGGGGAGACCAGGGTCGGGATTTAGCTACTACCATCCGCTCCACGAGAGCTCTGCCTTATGAGCTCCATGTACTGACCTGCTCCTCGGCTCGACATGGTGGGTGCTGAGACGGGAGTGATGGTCGGTGGCAGCTCAGGACTGGGTTGGCCGCTGCTGACTTGCTTCGCTCGAGCTCGCCCCTGCGGCTGCACCGCGCGGCGGCGTCGGCTCCGCAGCTGCGGGCGGCGACGTTGATGTTAAGCAGGAGTCTCTCCTCCCTGCACAGGGGCCGGCATGGAAGTGCTCAAGCCGGGTGCGACGGACGAGATGTGCTCATCGTGAATACATGCCCCCGATCCTCAGGGCTTAGACGACGGCTCTGACGACAACAGGCTCTGCCCTTCTGCGCGCGCAACATGCATCCTCGCGTCCGAGAGCCCCCCCCCCTCCTTTCATCCTCACACTCTATCGCTACCCAGACGCTCGATCTTTTCAATTGACAGGAGCGGAGCGCATGTGCGTGTGCAAGAGCATGGTGTACAGGGCGCAAAGGATGCAACCGAGGTGGGCCAGAGGGCGCAGCGAAAACGGAAGGGACGTGCGAGGGAAGGTCGTGAGGGATCCGTCGAAGCGAGGAGGAAGCGTACAGTAGCAGGAGAGAGCGAGCTGAACCGGAGCCGCTTATTGCACTGTAAGGGCGCAGGAACGAGGGGCAGGTCAGCAAAGAGTTCGTCGGACAGCAGAAAAGTGAAGTCGCATGCGGACTCACGCAGGTGGTCGCGCCAGTGCTTCTGCGAGTTGGCGATGTAGCCGACGCGCGTCTTGAACTGCTCGCGCTTCTGCATCTCCCGGTACGGGTGCTTCATCGCGTTCTTGGCCTCGCCCTTGTTGCGGGCCTTGACGACCTCGCCACCGCGGCCAAAGTCGCCAAAGCCGCCGCGGGCGGGGATGAGCGCCTGGTCGGTCCGGCCGGCGATCGTCCGCTTCTCGACCGGGACGAGGTCGAGCGACGTCTCGCGCGGCTGCGAGGGCCGCTGCTTGTAGTAGGGCAGGAGCGAGCGGTGACCAATCCGCCGGCCGGACGGCAGGACGAGCTCAAACGTCTCGGGGTCAAACGTCGGCGCGTCCGGGTGGTCGTCATCGAGCGAGGCGTCCGTGTAGTCGGAGCCCATCTCGTCCGACTCGTAGCCGTCGTCCTCGACGACCTCGACATCGGACCCAACCTCCTCGTCGTCGGCCATCTCCTCGTCCTCCCACTCCTCGCCCTCCTTGACCTGGTCGAGCGCCTTGGGGTCGACGCGGCGCTTGCGCCGGCGAGGCGCCGGACCTGCGTACGACGACGAGAAGTCGTAGTAGTCGGAGACCTCGAGCTTCTCGGACTCGGAGCTGTAGGCGAGCTGCACAAGCGAGCAAGGGTTAGAGGTAAGGGTCAGTCAGGTGCGGAGCGGCGCTGTAAAGGTCGAACGAGCGACGTACCTTGCAGTGCGACTTGTCGATCATGTGCTTGCGGACAGCCTCGAGCGTGCGGTACTCCTTGCCCTTGCCGTTGCAGCTGAGGCAGACGTTGCCGATCGAGACCTTCTCACCGAGGTAGAGCAGCAGGCCGGGCAGGTCGACGAGGTACTCGCGGTCCGGAATGAAGAAGCCGTGCTCCTTCTGCATGTGGCGGGCCGTCTCCTCCTGGTCAGCGAACGGCGTGACGCTGCAGAACAGGCACGACGTCGGCGTGAGCCGCAGCCGGGCGTAGGCGATCTTGCGGTCGATCGAGTCGGCGAGCTCCTCCTCGGTCGCGTCAGCGTCGACGGCCAACGACGGCGGCGCGGCCTGGTCCGGGTGCGGGTGGTTGTGGTACGACTGCGAGTGGGCGGCCGTTGACGACGGCACCTCGTCGTAAACCGGCTTGGTCGGGACGTGCTCTGGCAGGGCGTTCTCGTCCTTGGGCGCCTGCGCGGCGAGCATGCTCTCCTTGAGTAGGCGCGTCGCCTCCTGGACCTCGCGGTCGCGGTGCTTTTTGCTCTCGACGTGCGTGTGATACGCGCCTTGGCTCGCAAAGCTCTTGCTGAAGGGTGGCGAAGCGGAAATCTGAGTCAGTGAGGAAGCGCACGAGAGGGTCGGGACCCGGTGGCGAAGGGCCTTGACACCGGTTGAAAGCGGAGCTGCAGCACTCACACGCAGAGGTGGCAGGTCTCGCCCTTCTTGGTGGCGGTGACAGCGTTCTCGTTCCGGCGCTCGATGACCTTGCGGTTGAAGAGGGCGGCCGTGACGGGCGGGAGGGTCGCCACCCGACGCTGCAGGCGGTGGCACAAGCCAGTGGAGGGCACAGGGTCAGCAGCTCAAAACTCGCGGAGGCGGCAACAGCAACTGGGAAGCTCCGCTGGTAGGTCAAGCAAAGTCGGGCGCACCTTCATGTTGTAGCGGTGCCAGTCGGACCGCATGTGGTCGCGCTGCTCGTCCGGCGAGAGGAAGGCGACGTTGCACGAGAGGCAGGTGTAGAGCTGGTCGTCCGGCCCGAGCGACGAGATCTGGGTCGAGTTGGACGGCACCAGCTGCGAGACAGCCGAGGCGTTGAGATTGATGGCCGCCATCCTGATGAGAGAATGAAGGGAGGGGAGCGTAGGGAGAGGGTGGGTGGGGTTGGTAAGGAGGACGAAGGAGGAGCTCGACCAAAGGGCAGCCAGCAGCACGCGGGGCAGGGCGGAAGCGCAGCCCCAAATTCAGCGGCCGGCCTGGGCAAGTACTTTGTTTTTTCTTCTGGCTCCTGATCAGTGTGCCCTCCACTCGCGCCAGCGCCATGCATACGAGCGGCGCGCGCACTACCGCTGCTGCTGTCGTTTCTCGTTCGACTTTCCTCAGTCGGATCTCGTTCGACTCTCGCTCGCGTCGCGCCCGGCTGCGATGCTCCTTACTTCAAGACGCTAACGAAACTGCTTTTCTGAAAGCGCACCCTACCGCTCCCATCTCCCTTTCCCAAGCACCTCGACAGACAATGATGCCCGCCGACACCCGCGTTCCCGACCGCATTGACGCCTATGCCAAGTTCTGGCAGAAGGACTCGGCAGCCGACAGCCAGACCGACACCGACAATCGGCTCACGCATTACGAGGAGGTCGTCAACGGTCTGTGCCTCGTTCATGCTCCCTGGTGCTTCTCTTTCCGTCTGACCTCGTGCTGACCATCATTTCGTACCATTCACCATCTTCGCAGGTGTGAGTCTACCTGCACCTGGACCGCCCTCACTTATCTCAAACCTCTTAGGCTCAGGCCATCAAAGAAGCTCAGGCTGACGCTTGTCTCTCTTCCGCGCGCTGCCCCTCCAATGTTTTGCCTTCCGTCCAGTATTACGACGGTGGTGCGTCTTTCTCGACCCATCTTACCCTATTCTGTGCTGGAGCACGCGTCTGACATGCCGTTTCTCCTCCATTTCCAGCCACCGAGCTCTACGAGTACGGCTGGGCCCAGTCGTTCCACTTCTGCCGCTTCTACGCCGGCGAAGCCCTCCAAGCTGCTGTCTGTCCGCCCTTCCTTACCCTGCTCGTACTGGTTTGTCAATGCCGCGTGCTGAATTCGGGCCCACCTGCACAGCTTGCTCGGCATGAGCACTACCTTTCCGCTCAGCTCGGTCTCAAGGCCGGCATGCGAGTCCTCGATGTTGGCTGTGGTGTCGGTGGGCCTGCTCGCGAGATCGCCCGCTTCTCGGACGCGACGATCGTCGGCCTCAACAACAACGACTTCCAGATCCAGCGCGCGCGCAAGCATACGGCCAAGGCTGGCCTCTCGGACACCGTCTCGTTCGCCAAGGTGCGCTGCTTCGAACCTTGGTCTCAAGTGTTGGATACACTGACTTGTTCTACCTCATTCCATCCCTACTCTAGGGCGATTTCATGAAGCTCTCCGAGCAGTTCGGCGAGGGCTCGTTCGACGCCGTCTACGCCATCGAGGCCACGGTCCACGCCCCGTCCTTCGAGGGCATCTACGGTGAGATCTTCAAGGTCCTCAAGTCTGGAGGTACGGCCGGCATCTACGAGTGGGTCATGACCGACGCCTGGAACCCCAAGAACCCCGAGCACAAGCGCATCGCGCACGGCATCGAGGCCGGGGACGGCATCGCCGAGATGCGCAACGCCAAGAACGCGTATGACGCGCTCGTCGCGACCGGCTTCGAGAGTGCGCCCCGCTCTCCGTCCAACTCCTTCGTGTCCTCCTTAACCGAATGCGCTGACGACGACCGTCGCTCCCTTGTGACAGTCATCAAGGCCGAGGATCTCGCCGACCGTCCTGACCCCATCCCGTGGTATTATCCCCTCGAGGGCGACCTTCGCAAGTGCCAGACCCTTTACGACTGCTTCACCGTCTTCCGGACGTCTAAGCTCGGCCAGATCGTCACACAGAACGGCGTCTGGGCGCTAGAGAAGGTCGGGCTCGTTCCCCAGGGCACCTTTGAGGTTGGCGAGAGCCTGGGTCTGGCCGCCGCCGCCCTCGTTGAGGGTGGTCAGCGCAAGGTAAGCCCCCCACCGCCACTCAGCCTGTCGATTTGCCAAGCCCGCCACCTGACTTTGCCACACCTGCCCCTCTCAGCTTTTCACGCCGATGATGACCTACATCGTCCGCAAGCCGCTTTGATTGCTTTGCGGCTCTGGAGCCCGTCAACGCTGCCGCTTTGCGTCTGCACGACCGACTCTCTTTGACTCTGTGGGCGAGAGGGACCCGGCGCTCCTCCCAGTCGAGAGCAATCGACCGGATACATGACTCACGCCGTCTAAGTATACAAGCGCCGGTCGAGAAGGAGGAGTGAACGAGCTCGAGCTCGCAAGCGTGAAATGACGATCTGGCAAGAGCATCGATGAAGTCAGCAGGGAAAACGCGCAGGAGCGAGGGAAAACCAGACTCACGATCAAGACGGTCGCCTACCAGTCTTCGTCGTCGCCTCCGGCGGCCTTCCAGCCTTCGGGCTCGCTCTCCCATTCGTCGTCCCTCATCTCAATCTCGTCCATCTCGCCTCCGCCGATGTCGCCGAGCCCCCAGACCTCGCCCTTGGGTTTGCGTTCGACCCTCCTTGGGTCTGGCACTGCTCGCTGGACCTCAGTCGCCAGCGGTGGCGTCGGCGGCCGCGGGGCTGAGCCACGCTTGCTCTTGGCCGACCGACCACTCCGGCCGCGCGGGGCGAGGAGTAAGGCCGGCTCGGACGGTTCCTCTTCGGACGGCTTCGAATGCGAGAAGATCGCTCGGAAGGTGTCCTCGGTCCGCTTAGCCGTCCTAGCACTGGCGATCTGCGGCGATCGGAGCGAGAGGAGCGAAAGAAGGTGAGGCGGCAGGTCCTGCGTCTCCTTGGCCATCTGCTGCCGACGGGCGGCCGCGGCCGTGTCGCGCTCGTCGTCGCCGGCGTCCCCCGCGTCCGAGTCGTCGGACGCCTCGACCAGAGTCTGCGGGTCGGCGTCGTTGTCTTCGGCGAACGCTTGCGGCAGGCCGTAGAGCGTGTTGGCCTTCTTGCGCGGGCTCGAGCGTGTGAGGTGGCCGTCGGGCCGAAGGTCGTCGTCGAGGTCCGATTGCCAGAGGCCATCCTCGTCGGCGTCGACCTGCGGATCGTCCTCGTCATCCATCTCAGAGTCGGGTGGGCCGCGCCTGCCCGTCAGCGTCGGCTTGACGGGCGACACGTCGATCGGTCTCCGGCCGCGGCCGGTCCTGCTCTGGCCAGCCTTGCCGAGCAGATGCGACTGGATGACCCGCTTCAGGATCTCGTCCTCGCTCTCCTCAGACCCGTCAGCCTCGCCGCCCTCGCCCTGCATGCGCGAGGCCGCTTGCTCGGCTTTGGCCTTGGCCGCCGCCGTCATGTTGATCTTGCCGAACGACGGCGCGTACTTGCGCGGCTTCTTGGCCGGCGGCGCCTTGGCAGTCGCGGCCGCAGCCGGCGGCGAAGCAGACCGCGCCTGCTTCGAGGTCGAGGTGGAGGATCCTTCAGGCCCAGATGTCGTCCACTGGCCGCCGTCGCCGGCGGGCGTCGGTGCGCGAGAGGACGATGCCGAGGAGGTCTCGACTTGCGGCGCAGCGAGCGGGGCCATGCGGCTGGTGAAGAACGGGTGGAGCGTCGTGCTCTTGTTATCCTCGGACGAGGCAACGAGAAACGACTTGCCGCCGGCAAAGAGCATCCTCGGCTTGCCTGCCTGGACCGCCTTGCCCTTGCCTTTGGCGTCCGAGGCGCGCATCCCGTCGTCTTCGTCCGAAGAAGACACGCCCTCGTCCTCGAGCAGCGACGTCGCGACAGGCAGAGCGCGTCGCGGCTGGTCCGACTCTTTGAGCGGTGTCGGCGCGATGACAATCTCCTCCTCGTCCTCCTCGACCGACATGGGCAGCGGCGCGCTCGTGGACGGCGCAGCGGTCGGGCCAGCACTGTCGTCTGACGCAGCGGTGACGCTTCCGGTGCCTCTTCGCCGCTTGACTGGGGTGCTGCCCGAGCCGAGCTCGCCATTCAGGCGCTTGCGCGCCTTCGTCCGAGGTGTCCAGCCCTCACCACTGGCCGCGCGAAGCGAAGCCGCGTCGTTGGGCGCGCCCGTCGTCGAGTGCGACGAGATGAGCGCGGCGAGTTTGTTGGGCGATAGCGGATGATGGTAAGCCGGCGAGGCGACCGTCGAGGACGTCGCCGATGACTTCTTCTTTGGTGTCGAGTTGGCCGCCGCAGCCGTCGCCTTGGACAGGAAGGAGGATGAGGAGCCCGACGCAGCAGCAGACGACGACGGGTTGAGCGGCGACCGCTTGACGGGCGTACCGCCGACGAGGAACGGATTGGCCGCCGGCGACCGCTTGACGGGCGACATGAAGGTCGCCTGCGCGCTCTCGGTCGTAAATCGACCCGACTTGGACGGCGTCAACGAGGCCTGTGCCCTCGAGCTCGACTCGGCTGCCGGCGGCGGCGGCGGCGAGCTCGACCTACCGGCCCTGGACCGGGACGAGCTCGCGGCCGATGTCGACGGCGGCGGCCGCTTCGCCGGGTCACTGTTGCTGCTCGAACGAGAGGTCGACGCCGCTGGCTGGCTGACAACGGCCTTGCGCGACTTGTTGTAGATTCTATACTTCTCGGCTGGACGATGGTCGGTCCGGCAGTCGAGGAACGTCAGGCGCAGGGACCGACAGGCAAAGGCTGCGAGCGCGAGACGCACAGATGTCCGCGTCGGCCTTGATGTCGTCCTTGCGCGGCTCGCGGCCGTGGGTGGCCTTGAAGGCACGTTCCCACGTCTTGAGGTCGGCCTTGATGGCGCCGAGGTCGGCCATAGCGAGGCGAGGCGAGGCGATGATGACGGACGGAGAGCATGCAGGCGGCCCGGGCTGGACGCGTCGCTTGACCTCGGGCGCGGCGGCGGCCAGGCGACCCTCTGACTGCCACACCGCCCTGCCCAGGCCTCCCTCGAACCCGTGCCCCCGTCAAGACCAGCTTGCTGTCGGTAGAGCCAGCAGAGTCAGTCCCTGATGCTCTGCGCGAAACCTCCCTGAGGGGCGAACCTCAAGGGGTCAGACTCGGCTGACGTCGTTCGCCGCGCAGACGACCGCGCCTCTCGCTCCCGCTCCCCTCGCCGCCGCAGCCACCCCTCCCCTCCCATGGCGTCCGAGCAGATCCACCCGCTGCTCGAGGTCGGCTCGTCCGATGACAGCGACTCGATGAGCGAGGAGTGGGCCGCGCCCGGACCTCAAGGCCACCTCACTGGCGCCTCGGCGGCGACCGTCGCAGCGATCGCCTCAGCACCCTTCCCACGCCTGCCCGGCGCCGGCGGCGAGAGCGCGCCGCCGTCGCACCGGCTGCTGTTCGTCCCACCTGCGAACCCAGATCTCATCCTCCGGAGCGAGGACGGCGAGGAGTTTTCGGTCCGCAAAGCCTACCTCGAGATGTCGTCGGGCGTGTTCCGCGACATGCTCCAGCTCAACGCCGACGCGGCCGACCTCGAGGCCGGTGCGGGCTCGCGCAAGCGCAAGCGGGCGGGCCAGCAGACACCCTTGGCGGCCAAGGTAGCGGCAGCGGCCATCAAGCGCGAGGTCAAGAAGGAAGGCAGCCGGGACGTCGACTCGGATGACGAGGCCGCAGCCTCGGAAGGCGAGACGTCTGGAGGCCGGCCGAGGACGGCGTCCTCCTCGCCGGACCCTGTGACCGACTCGGACCTGCCCGTCGTCGACGTGCACGACCCGGCCAAGGACCTCAACCTCTTTCTCATCGCTGTCCATCACCAGTTCTCGCTCAACGAAAGTCTGGCCATCGATGAGGTCGAGCTGTGCGTCCGCTCGCTAGGGGCGCTCGCACGACGAGTCGGCTGACGCGCGCCCTTTGATCTCCCCCCTCCAGGCTGCTGCGCTTGGCCGACAAGTACGAGGCCTCGGCCGTCACCCATCTCGCCTTCTTCCACCTCCAACCGCTCGTACCGCGCCAGTTCAACCGGGCGTTGGCGCTCGGCACGCTCTACAAGCACTTCAACACGGTCCGGCTCGCGATCAAGTACCAGCGGTCGAGCCCGGTCAAGATGAAGGGCATCCCGCAGGACCTGTTTGTCCAGCTCTCGAGCACGCAGATCTACGCGCTCCTCCAGGTCGAGGCCAGCACCAGCCAAGCCAACTATCGAAGTCCCGACTGGCCGAAGCTGGCCAAGGACCTCGGCATCGAGGTGCGACCCCGGGTCAGGCCGCCGTTCGGGTCACCGAGACGCAGCGAGCTGACCTCTGCCCGAATTCTTCGCCCTGTCATGCAGCTGCCGCAAAGTCACTGAGCAGACACGCGGTAGCCGGATTCGACTGGCACGACTTGACCTGCACGAGCAGCCGACGCTCAGCGATCGCCGGCCCTCTATCTTCCACTACAGCCCGCACGCTCGGCCTCGCTCCCCTTCCTCTCTCGCGACCGCTTTCCACTGCAACGATCTCACGACCACCCCTGTTACATGCCCGTTCCTTCGCGTCGCGCCAGACAACTTGTGCGAAGCTGCTGAGCGCATCGGGCCAGAAACTTTCCGAATGGCAGAGAGTTAAAAGCAGAGGTCATCGTCAAAAGGAAGGGTTGCGGGACGGTCGTCGTCAGAGGGCTGGATTAGGATAGGCTCGTGGGGCCGTCGTGAAAGGGGAAAGGGAGGATAGCTGAGGGAAAGCAAACTGCAACCGGCACATCGCGCAGTGAGGAGGAGGGAAGCAAGAGGCTCAGGGCATGAAGGTGGGAGGGGGCGAGGGGATGACAATCGACTGCGTCGGATGCGGCGCGATCGCTGGCGTCGGCAGAGGCACGCCGCCGCGGGCCTGGACGATGGCAATGGAGCCGACGAGGACCTCCCAAGCTACATGTGGAGGACGAGACGAGATCAGTACGTGCGATCGCTATCGAAAGGCGAGACAAAGGCAGACCGACCGGTGTCGAGCGCCTTCCAGAGGAGGCTGTCGGCGACGCCGAGCGCGCAGACATTGCCCCAGACCTGATGGACGACGCCAACCCGCTCGAGAAGGGCGCGGAGATCCATCGTCTGCGACATGAAGGCTGTGAGCTCGGCCCGCGTCTTTGGGGTCGCATACTGCGGCAGGGGCGGCAGATTGAGGAGTGACGAGAGGAGGATGTCCGGCCGCTGCGTGTAGAGAAAGGTGTTGAGGACCGGCAGCGTTGCCGGGCTTGGGAGCGTGATGGCGATGACGGGCAGAGCCGAGGCTGGCAGCGTCGCTGACCGCGACGGGATTGGAGGCAGGTGGGCGCACATCGACCGGTAGATGAGGTCGTGGATCGGGAGGAGGGCGCCGCGCGAGTGAATAACGTGCGGTGCAGCGCCGGGCGTTGCGGGTGGCGGTCGGACGGCGAGGACGTAGTTTGGCGGCAGCGAGAAGGGCGAGGACGGGTCGGCGTAGGCGGGTGAGTTGAGGTGGAAGTTGAGGCACTCGGGCAGCGGCGGTGCGAGGGCCTGGTGGGCGGAGCCGGTCGGAGGGAGCTCGAGACGGGCGGCGAGCGAGTTTTGCAGGAGCGACGGCCCTTGCTCCATCAGTCGGTCCATCACATAGGGGTAAGGCTGGCACGAAGGGCAGTCGGACAGGTCAGCGACCGGGGATTGCGTCAGGCGAGAGCAAGGGGAGAGGCAAGACGCACGATGCCCTCGAGCTCCTCGACGGCGTGGATGTCGATGATGGCCATCCGGTCGGGCCGCGGCAGCGAGAGCGGGAGGAAGGCGCTTCCACGGTCGAAGACGACGGGCCCGTCGGCCGGCGTCGCCTCGCCCTCGACGAGCGGCGCCTCCTTCTCGATCTTAGAGGCGACCGCCTGCAGCGACGGGATGCGGAGGCCGCGCGTCCTGCTGCTCGGGCCGGTGACGTTGGTGACCGACTTGATGCGCCGCTTGGGCTGGCCGGACGAGGAAGATGGGTGCGCCGGCCGGTCATAGGGGCTCGACGTCGAGAAGGCAGGCGACTTGCGACGCGGAAGGTAGGCCGACGAGGTCGAGGATGATGACGAGGACGAGCCGAGGACGGCACGCGACGGTCCGGCCGAAGGGCGAGTCGGATGTGAGTTTTCCTTGTCGGCAGGCCAGTGCGAGAACGAGGGTGACGGCGGGTGCGACGGGGCGTGTTGAGCGAGCATCATGTCGGGCGGTGACGTCGGCCGGGCGATGGAGGCAGGGGCGGAGAGAGAGGGGGGGGGGGCTGTTGAGCGAGGATCAACTAGGGGTGGCGACAAGAGACGTCTGTCGGGATGGGTCGAGGCAGCCAGGTCGGGTGGGATGGGTCGGGGGAAGAGAGGGCAAACGACGGCCATCGGCCTGCCCTCTCTTTAAGGCCGGCGGTCAGCCAACCCCGTCACCCAGAGGAAGGGAGCGGCCGGGCGACATCGACGGCGTCGAGGAGGCCGCTGAAGGGTCGCCGTGTCGGTCGTCGCTCGAGTCGGGAGTCAGCTCGGCGGGCGGTCGGAGCCAGTGGCCCCTGACGGGTCGGCGCAGTGAGCCACAGCGAGCGACAGAGTGAACGCCGGCCAGGCCGTCCCCTTGATCCCGTCGCCCCAGGCGCTCGTGCGCGCCGCACGAGGGGCGCCGGTTGGGAGGTTCCAGTGAGAGCGTCAGCAGGTCGTAGGCCGATGCCCCCGGTCCCCTGACGTGTTGAGGTTGGCGGAGTGAAGGAGAGAGGGAGGCAGGCTGCCCGCGGGTGAAAGGGGTTGCCGGCGAGGGAGGGCGGCGCTGCGCGGGCCTGACGACGCCGGCAGGAGCGACTGACAGGGCGGCGCCTGCCGCACGGGCTGGACCTCCTCTTTTTGGCAGATCTGGTCAGCCAGGAGGGACCGCAGTGCTCTGGCCTGTACGCCTGTAGCAAGTGTGCACCAAACGGATGCGGCTTGAATAATCAGCTCGCTGTCTTCCAAAGCTGGCAGCAATGGCCGCGTCGGGCTGTCGCGCATTGACAGGCGGAGCAGCAGAAGCGCTCTTGCTCCGCCCGCCATTCTTCCCGAGCCCTCTGTTGCTCGCACGTGGCCGCCGCCGAGCCTTGGGGACGAAGTTGAGCAGCCAGAGCTGTCTCCCGCCGCGGTCGTGCGACCAGGCCTTCTCTGACGGGCATGCGACCGGTCGACCGAGCTCGTCAGCCAGCGCTCGTCGCCTGTCGAACGTACCAGGCGCGTCGCGAAACGAGATTGGATCTCCTTTGGATTGCTCGATCGTTCGTGGCCTTTCGAGGCGCGAGCCTCTCGGCCTCTTCCATCGAGCAAGTTCCATGACGCCGCCCGCCTTTTTCGCCCTACAAGACGCAGCCGGCGCCGACCGGTTCGTCTTCAACTTCATACACCCACCAACCCCCCCCACTACCCCCCCAACAACCCCCCCCAAAAAGACATAGAAAGTGCGTGCTCTCCTCCCGGGATACTTGGTTGAGCTGGCGCTGACCTTGCTGCTTCGACTTGATTTCTGCTCTTCAGATGGCTGCTGCTGGAAAGGGTGCGTCCTCCTCCATCATCTCGTCCCTCCGACGGAGGGTCTCTGCCGCAGGAAAAGACGCTGACCTTTGCTGCTCTTTTTTTTCTCCACAGCTATCGGAATCGACCTCGGCACGACCTACTCGTGTGTCGGTGTCTGGCAGAACGACCGGGTCGAGATCATCGCCAACGACCAGGGTGCGTCCTTCCTTCCCTCGCCGTTCAGCCCTGCCGGTGGAGTCGACACTGACTTTTTGCTCGTACTTTCTCTCGTAGGTAACCGCACCACCCCTTCGTACGTTGCCTTCTCGGACACCGAGCGGCTCATCGGAGATGCTGCCAAGAACCAGGTCGTGCGTACCTTTCCTCGCCGTCGACTTTCGAGTCTCTCGCCACAAGCCTGACCTTCCCTCTCCCTTGTCTGCAGGCCATGAACCCCACCAACTCGATCTTCGACGCCAAGCGGCTCATCGGCCGCAAGTTCGACGACGCTGAGGTCCAGTCCGACATGAAGCACTGGCCCTTCACCGTCGTCTCGAAGGACGGCAAGCCCTACATCCAGATCATGTACAAGGCCGAGCAGAAGACCTTCTCGCCCGAGGAGGTTTCGGCCATGATCCTCGGCAAGATGAAGGAGACCGCCGAGGCCTACCTTGGCACGACCGTCACCAACGCTGTCGTCACCGTCCCGGCCTACTTCAACGACTCGCAGCGTCAGGCTACCAAGGACGCCGGTGTCATCGCCGGTCTCAACGTCCTCCGTATCATCAACGAGCCCACCGCCGCCGCTATCGCTTACGGTCTTGACAAGAAGGTGCGCTCCTGTCATTACGCTTTGCCCTCGTGCCGCTCGCTGACCTCCCTCTCCCTGCCCTACCTAGGTCATTGGCGAGCGCAACGTCCTCATTTTCGACCTCGGAGGAGGAACCTTCGACGTCTCGCTCCTCACCATCGAGGAGGGCATCTTCGAGGTCAAGGCCACCGCTGGTGACACCCACCTCGGCGGCGAGGACTTCGACAACCGCCTCGTCTCGCACTTCGTCCAGGAGTTCAAGCGCAAGAACAAGAAGGACATCACCGGCAACCCCCGTGCCCTCCGTCGCCTGCGCACGTCGTGCGAGCGTGCCAAGCGCACCCTCTCGTCGGCCGCCCAGACCACGATTGAGATCGACTCGCTCTACGAGGGCATCGACTTCTACACCTCGATTACCCGTGCCCGTTTCGAGGAGCTCTGCCAGGACCTCTTCCGCGGCACCATGGACCCCGTCGAGAAGGTCCTTCGTGACGCCAAGATGGACAAGTCGACCGTCCACGAGATTGTCCTCGTCGGCGGCTCGACCCGTATCCCCAAGGTCCAGAAGCTCGTCTCCGACTTCTTCTCGGGCAAGGAGCCCAACAAGTCGATCAACCCCGACGAGGCCGTCGCCTTCGGTGCTGCCGTCCAGGCCGCCATCCTCACCGGTGACACCTCGGAGAAGACCCAGGAGCTCCTCCTCCTCGACGTCGCCCCGCTCTCGACCGGTATCGAGACCGCCGGCGGTGTCTTCACGGCGCTCATCAAGCGCAACACGACCGTCCCGACCAAGAAGTCCGAGATCTTCTCGACCTACGCCGACAACCAGCCCGGTGTCCTGATCCAGGTCTTCGAGGGCGAGCGCGCGCGCACGAAGGACAACAACCTCCTCGGCAAGTTCGAGCTCTCCGGCATCCCGCCGGCGCCCCGCGGTGTCCCCCAGATCGAGGTCACCTTTGACGTCGACGCCAACGGTATTCTCAACGTCTCGGCCGCCGACAAGACGACCGGCAAGTCGAACAAGATTACCATCACCAACGACAAGGGCCGCCTCTCGAAGGAGGACATCGAGAAGATGGTTGCCGACGCCGAGAAGTGGGTCGCCCTTGTTTGCCCTCGCATTACTTTCGCACGCGGAGACTGACCTCTCTCCTTCCTCTCTCTTTGTTTAGGTACGCCGAGGAGGACGCTGCCGCCGCCGAGCGCATCACCGCCCGCAACGGCCTCGAGTCGTACGCCTACAACCTCCGCAACTCGCTCCA
>Ga0308160_10000236_pt1 | contig 133984 bp, 117 predicted proteins | sample PhyFR1_FD_201036 | JGI IMG/M metagenome (GOLD analysis project Ga0308160, IMG submission 201036) | Phyllosphere microbial communities from UC Gill Tract Community Farm, Albany, California, United States - DLSLF.R1 | ecosystem: Host-associated > Plants > Phyllosphere > Unclassified | place... | reverse complement strand
TTCTGCTAATCCTTTCTTGGATTGCCCTGCCAGATATTCATTGACTAGCTTCAACCTAAATTCGGCTGAGTACTTTTTTCGCATAAAAATGCCCCCAAATAGTGTCTAACTTTTTGGGGGCAGTGCAGTTTGGGATAGTGGCTTCTATAATTAATCATAGAATGTCATTCTGAGAGACAATTTATTGTACAAAATTCATATACATTGACAAGAAAATTTTAATAATTGATCTGCTACGACGAACCGTCATTCCCAACTTGGTTGGGAATCTTAATGCCTTGGTAGGTTTGCAGGTGCATTACGATTCCCGCCTGCGCGGGAATGACGACCGATCAGGAAGCTCAACATGGCAAACTCAATTATAATTATTTGTACAACTGGTTAAATATCAGTTTAAATGTACCATGCGTTTGTGCCCTGAAAGCAATCTCAGACCCAAAGGCCAGCAATTTGCCTTTGCCAACCTTCGCTTCAAAAGCCGTTACACCATCTTGAAGATAGGCTTGCCCCCAGGCCCAGCCGCTGCGCAGTGGCGTAGCTGTTTCGAACCACATTAAAGGTTTAATCTTTCCGGAAGCAATGGCATCGCCAGTGAGTTTAAAAACCGGACTATTGTCAAAATATACATCGGCCTGCTTTTCCATGCCCCAATTGGTAGGCAAAGAGGTGTCTACGCCAACATTTAATACACTTCCAGGAACGTAATATTTTTCAGCAGGCAATCTTTTTTCTTCTCCGTTTACAATTTCTACCATCGCATTACGTACCGGAAGGTTTAAGTGATAAGCCAGATTGGTACTGCTGCCAATGGTTACAATGTTGCCACCAGCTTCTAAAAATTTCTTCAACTCAGGGATCGATTTATCAGCGGTAATTCTGCCCAGTCGGCTTCTAAATTCCTGTGGGATTTCATCTGCCTTTGGCCCGAAAGATCTGTTTCCAGCACCTCCGCCCTGAACCGATGGAATTGCGCCTCCCACAAAAATAATTATGTCATATTTAGATTTTAAGTTTCCGGCATCAATATCCTGCGGATAAATCACCGTAGCATTATAATGATACTGTTCCATTAAAAACCGCACCCAACCTGAAGCCATAGAACCTCCATAGGTATCCCAAAGGGCAATTCTGGCTGTTGAAACCTTAATTTTATTTTTAGGGGCAGGTGCGGTTTTTACTTTAATATTTGCTTTTTCCAACACCGATTTTCCTGCTGAAGAAACATAAAAATCACCATTTTCGGTTGAGCGGTAAACCTCAATTTTGTTCTTTAAGAGATCATTAACTGCGGTATAAGAATCGTTTTGTGCAGCACTTAAAACATAGCCTGATCCATTTTGCAGTTTATTCTCTGGTTTTAAGAGTTCGCCAGAAGGATTTTTTTCAAACGGACCTGAAAAGTCGTCCAGAATACGGTCGAATTTCACGTCCATTAAATAGGCTAATGTCCAACCTGCGGCATCATAAGGCGGAATTGGTGCACCACCTTCATATTTGAAATCATTTGGATGATCCTGTGGTTCGAACATATCCAACACATGTGGACGGAAAGCCTGATCAGTTTTTACCACGTAACTTCCGGCAGGATAATTTTTCCCGGCAACGGAAAATGAAGCCGTTGCTTTTTGTACCACAATTCCCGTTCTGATCAATGCATTTAAAAACTTAATGGCAGAGTTAAAATCGGGCTGATCTGCAGATAAAATATAACCCCGTGGATCACGGTTTTCAGAAGCTTTCATTACCGTATCAAAAGCTTTCATACTGATCTGTCTCCTTGGTCCAAAATCAGCATCTCCACCGGCAATCGGGGCACCTTTTTCACCCTTGGCAGCATTATTAATGGCCTCAATTTTCTTTGGAGAGAAAGACCATGTATCTTTTTTGCCTCTTTCGATCGAATTTCTGCCCATTTGATAAATGTTGTACAATAATTCGTCGCGGTAACGCTGTGCATAACCTAAAACCGCATAGTTTAACGAAACTGAATAATCGATCGAGTTTTTAAAATACCATTTTCTAGGTGTAATCGGATTTGGCGAATCGCCACTCGGCAATAAACGCGAAGGAACCAATGGAATTTCAGAAGGGGTAGGATTTCCTATAATTTCCGTCAACAGCCCAACCATATTATGAAAATAAGTGGTGGTTCTTAATCCGCCATTGTACCAGGTAGAATAAACCGAGCCGCCACGCTGCGTATAACCAGGCTTGTTTTCTACATTCATTCTGTTGTGCATGGCAGCACCTACAGCATCTAGGCTGGTTAATATTGTTGGGTCGAAAACATAATTAAAAGGGTCGCGGTAGGGCGGGCCAGCTACAACCGTTCCCGCCGGACCAGCCTGATGGTGGTTATACATAATCTGCGGGATCCACTCTACAAAAAGCTGACGGCCGATATTTTGTGTTTCTTTAAGGTTTAGCATAAAAAAATCCCGGTTATTATCATGTCCGGCATATTTCTCGTACAAAACAGGAAGTCCGGAAGTTGTTCTTTTTTTTGGATCCTTATCCCTCATGTACCAATTGCTCACCAATTCTTGCCCATCAGGATTGGCATGCGTAAACAAAATGATCACATTATCTAAAATACGTATGGTCTCAGCATCTTTTTTTGAAGCAAACTCATATACAGTTTCAATCAGTTGATGGGCGCCAACAACTTCATTTGCATGTAAACCTCCATCAATCCAAACTACTGCTTTACCTTCCTGCGCCAATGCTTTGGCTTGTTCAGGCGTAATTTCAGCATGGGCCAGTTGTTGTGAAATTTCTTTATAGCGATCTAATTTCTTCAGGTTTTCAGGTGAAGAAACAATCAGCATATATTGACTTCTTCCTTCTTCGGTTTTCCCGATATCAACCAGTTTAACACGGTTAGAAGTTGCTGCAAGCTTTTTAAAGTATGCTTCTGTTTGGGTATAATTGGCCAATTGATAATCGTCGCCGATATCAAAACCGAAATGAGATTTTGGCGTTGGTACCTCCTGCGCCAGCACTGCATAGCTGTTTACCATTAAAAAAGCAATGCAAAGCCCTTTAAAGTAGTTTTTTATCATAATAAGGAGTTTAGTTAGGTAACCAAATATAATAGAGAATCAGCACCAAAAACAGCTTGCTGTAAATTTGTTACAAGTGATTTAAGATGTTATGAGCTTAATATAATAAACCACAGATAAAAAGGATGCACACAGATAAAAAATCCGTGTTTATCCGTGTGCATCTGTGGTTAAAGAAACTAAACACCATTGATTGGAAGCCGGCGAAATCAATGCTTACAAAAATACCTTAATCTTTAAATCCTAATCCATACATTTGCGTTGATGTAAGTTCTTAACTTTATTTTTCATCAACCGATACAGGTTCCCGGAATTACACCCGGGATTAATAGGGAATCGTGTGCAAATCACGAGCTGTCGCGCAACTGTAAATTCTGTCTTTTACCAAAAAGACAACGGTCTTATCATTCATGCCACTGTGCCGTTTAGGTATGGGAAGGCGATAAGATCGGGAATAAGTCAGGAGACCTGCCTATATTGAATTGACGGTACTTTCGCGTTATAAAGTAATTGGTCAGGTCTGATTGTACACAATAAAATTAAAATTTTATATGCTTGCTTTAAGCTTTTTGCTGATAAGCGGGCAGGCTGTGCCATAACCTTTCCTTTTTATTTTGAACAGAAATTATTAAAAAATACGGTTTTGAGCTTTTAAACGATTTATTTACTTAATCTTTAAAAGAGATGCTAACGCAAAATCTGGGCTACCCGCGAATAGGTAGTCAAAGGGAATTAAAGAAAATCTGCGAAAATTACTGGGCAGATAAAACGGGGTACAAAAATGTACTTCAGGTGGGCAAAAACATTCGCCACGAAAACTGGAAACTTCAAAAAGAAGCAGGCATTGATGTGATTCCATCAAACGATTTTTCTTTTTACGACCATGTACTCGATCATTCCTTAACTTTCGGGGCAATCCCTAAAAGGTATAACGAGGTGATCCTGAAAAAAGGAAACGAAGAACTTGATCTTTATTTTGCCATGGCAAGAGGTTACCAAAAAGAAGGACTGGATGTGGTAGCGATGGAAATGACCAAATGGTTCGATACCAATTACCACTACATTGTGCCAGAGTTTTACAAAGACCAGTCTTTTAAACTTTTCTCAACCAAAATTATAGATGAATTTTACGAGGCAAAACAATTGGGCATTACCACCAAACCTGTTTTAATCGGCCCTGTTTCATACCTTTTATTAGGTAAGGAAAAAGAAGCAGGATTTGAAAAAATAGACCTGATTAAAAACCTGCTTCCGGTTTATATCGAGATTTTATCTCGTCTAGATGCTTTGGATGTAGAACATGTACAGTTTGATGAGCCATTTTTGACCTTGGATTTAACCGAAAAAGATAAAAAAGCTTACGAATATACTTATAAGGAAATTAGAAAAGCTTTCCCAAGGTTAAAGATCGTTTTAGCGACTTATTTCGATGGTTTAGGTAATAATCTTGCCTTAACAACTTCATTGCCTGTAAATGTTTTACATATCGATCTGGTACGTGCAGAAGATCAGTTAAATGACGTTTTAGCTTCGTTAAAAGATGACACCATCCTTTCGTTAGGTCTGGTAGATGGACGGAATATCTGGAAAAATGATTTCAAAAAATCCGTTTCTATCCTTAATCAAGCCATTGAAAAACTTGGTATCGATAAAGTATGGATTGCTCCATCCTGCTCGTTAATCCACTCACCTGTTGATTTAGACAATGAAACCAATGAGCAAAACTTATCAGCCGAAATTAAACAGTGGCTGGCCTATGCCAAGCAAAAAATTGCGGAGCTAGCTACTTTAAAAAAACTGATTACAAACGAAAACCCTGCATCTACCCTACAAAAACTGGAGGAAAATAAAATTGCAATCGGTAACCGTAAAGTTTCTAAAATCATTCATAATCCGGCAGTAAAACAGCGTGTTTTGGCTTTAAAAGAGCAGGATGCCGAACGTTTGAGTCCATTTTCGAGCAGAAAAATCAAACAACAGGAACTTAATCTACCCATTTATGCTACCACCACCATCGGATCGTTTCCACAAACGGCAGAGGTAAGAAGCTGGAGAGCCAAGCTTAAAAACGGAACTTTTACTGTTGAAGAATACGATAATCTGATTGCCCAGGAAACCGAAAAAGCGGTAAAATGGCAGGAAGAAATCGATCTGGATGTACTCGTACATGGGGAATTTGAACGTAACGACATGGTTGAATACTTCGGTGAGCAACTGGATGGTTTCGCCTTTTCTAAAAACGGATGGGTACAAAGTTATGGCTCGCGCTGTGTAAAACCGCCGATTATTTTTGGTGATGTTTCGCGACCAGAACCTATGACGGTGAAGTGGACAGCTTACGCGCAATCGCTCACCTCAAAATATATGAAAGGTATGTTAACCGGTCCGGTTACTATTTTACAATGGTCGTTTGTACGTAACGATCAGCCACGATCAGAAACTTGTACACAAATTGCTTTAGCCATCCGAGATGAAGTTTGCGACCTGGAGAATGCCGGGATAAAAATCATTCAGATTGATGAGCCAGCCATTAGAGAGGGCTTACCTTTACGTAAAGCAGACTGGCAAAACTACCTGAACTGGGCTGTTAAAGCTTTTAAAATTTCGTCCAGCGGCGTAAAAGATGATACACAGATTCATACGCACATGTGCTACTCTGAATTTAACGATATCATCCAGAATATTGCCGATATGGACGCTGACGTGATCACGATTGAAACTTCACGTTCGCAAATGGAGTTATTGGATGCCTTTGCCGACTTTAAATATCCAAACGAAATTGGTCCGGGTGTGTATGACATCCACTCTCCAAGGGTTCCGAGGCGGGAAGAAATGGTTCAATTATTGAAAAAAGCAAAATCCGTTATTCCTTCAGATCAACTTTGGGTAAACCCTGATTGTGGCTTAAAAACCCGGGGATGGGACGAAACCAAAAAAGCATTGATCGAAATGGTTGAAGCAGCAAAAGAGATGCGCAAAACTGAAGAAGTACCATCGGCAGATCTTCAGGCAAATTAATTTAATTTTTGCCTCAGATGTACTAATGCTATGATATTAAAATTCACTCGTTGTCAGTCTGAGCTTGTCGAAGACCCTCGTTGTGAAATAATTGAAATAGATTATCCTTCGACAGGCTCAGGATGACATCTTTTAGTTTATTATTTTTATGCCCCCCAGCTTTGACAACTTTCTGATCAGAAAGTTGTCAAAGCTTTTTACTCATCATATATTTACCCCCATGACCTTAGAAGAAAGAATAGAAAATTCAAAAACCAGTATTTTTAAAGCCGTTTTCCCAAATACAACCAATCATTACGATACCCTTTTTGGCGGCACCGCCATGCATTTAATGGACGAAGTTGCCTTTATTACGGCAACGCGTTTTAGCCGCCAGATTATGGTAACGGTAAGCAGTGATCGGATCGATTTTAAAAAACCAATCCCAGCAGGCACCATTGTGGAGCTTATTGGCAAAGTAAATCATGTAGGAAATACCAGTTTAAAGGTTAACGTAGAAATTTATATTGAGCAAATGTATGCCGAAGGAAGAGAACTGGCCGTACACGGCGATTTTACTTTTGTAGCCATTGATGAAAACAAAAAGCCGGTACAGGTAATCAAATAATGTTATAAATTTTAGCTAAAATGGTATAAAAATCATCAGGTTTAAATCTTTAAATTTGATCATGGAGCGTCAACATTCAGAAGAAGATTTAAAAAATATTGCAAAACAATTAAGCTGCCCGGAAGGCGAACAAGGTATTAAAACAGGGGAGATGATGCATGCCAGTAATCTCGGAATGACCAGCTCAGCCATTGATGCGTTAAATCTTCAAAACCACGATATTGTTTTAGAAATCGGCCATGGTAATGGTGGGCATATTGCCCAATTATTATCAAAAGCGGAAAATCTAAAGTATTATGGCGCAGATATTTCAGAAACAATTATTGTCGAAGCAGAAAAAATCAATCAGGATTTAGTTGATAAAGGTATTGTTCATTTCAAACTAACAGATGGCAATAACCTACCTTTTGAAGATAATCAGTTTAATAAAATTTTTACAGTCAATACCATCTATTTCTGGTCAAATCCTAGCGAATACCTCAAAGAAATTAAGCGGGTTTTAAAACCAAATGGTGTTTTAGCTATATGCTTTGCCGATAAAACCTTTATGCAAAACCTTCCTTTTACTCCTTATGGCTTTACGCTTTATGAAGTAGAAAAAGTACAAAGATTATTAGAAAGTGGAGGCTTCAAAATTAAAAATACCCTTAAAAAAACAGAGCAGGTGAAAAGCAAAACGGGCGAGCAGGTAGAAAGAGAATATTATGTTGTCACCTCTGCTAGTGCTTCACAATAAATCGCGAACATTTCTTGTGTCTTTGTGGTTAATCTAATATAAAATCAGATACAAATAGGCATAAACCACTGGTGCAGCTAATAATAATCCATCGAAACGATCCAATAAACCACCGTGCCCCGGCAATAAACCACCGCTATCTTTAGTATCAAGGCTGCGTTTAAGCATCGATTCTACCAGATCGCCCAGTGTACCGAAACTTGCAATTAATACTGCCATGCCGGCCCAAACCCAAGCTGGACTTTCAGTAAATAGGAACGATAAACCAAAAGCAACTAAAACACTCGTAAACATTCCTCCAAAAAAGCCTTCCCAGCTTTTTTTTGGAGAGTGACGTTCAAACAATTTGCTTTTACCATACTTTACACCAAAAAGATAAGCACCAGTATCATTTGCCCAAAGCATCAGCAAAAATGCCAGCGGAAAATGAAAGTTATATTCATTCCAGTTTTTTAAAAACCCCAAAGCATGAAAAAAACAAAATGGAATGGTTACGTAAACAAAGCCTACAAAGGTGTAAGAGATGTTGGCAAAAGGAATTTTATTTTTCTTATACAGTTCGGTAATAAATACCGAAAAAATCAAAGGAATACATAACAACAAATACTTAATATCATATTTAAGGTAATGTAAGCCTGCAGCCATTAAAAAGATTAAAGATCCGGCAACCAAACCAATATTTCGGTGTGGCCTGATCCCGGAATTCTTAATCAGTTTATAAAACTCAAATAAAGATAAAACGCTTAAAACAAGATAAAATATGGAAAATGTATAACTCCCTAAAAAGATAGAGCCAAGCATTACAATGGTAAAAAAGAAAGCGGTTATTGCTCTGGTTTTCATTTAAGGTAAGAGGTAAAGGGTGTAAGGTTTAAGGTCATTATCACTATTCAATTTCGTTTTCGACGATATATTCTATGGCCTTATCGAAATCGACCTTATTCACCAAAACATTTATTTCGCCAATATTATATGCCGATAGCTGTTTATTCATCGTCACCGCCGGAATACCGGCCTCTGTTAATCCCTGTTTTAATACCTCGGCTGCAAAGGCATCGCTGGTGGTATATACTTTAACCCAATTTTCGCTCACGTGTTGCGCTATCTTTAAAAAATTTAAACAAAGCTATGGTAATTATTGCACTAATTAAATAGCCATACCACGGAAAACCGATCGGTTCATCAGCTTTATCAAGTGGCATATGATGTTTTTGCATATAAAAAGCAGCACAAACTGCATAAGCATTGTTTAAAAAGTGCGCCAGCATGGCATACCAGATGCTTCCGCTGTAATAATACAAATAACCAAAACCCGCACCCAATAACATACGAGGCAAAAATCCATAAAACTGGAAATGGATCGCACTGAAAATAATGGCCGCACTCCAAATGGCAATGTGGTGATTGCCCAACATTTTTTGTAACGAGCCTTGCAGCCCTGCCCTGAAAAAGAGTTCTTCGCCAATAGCGGGCAATACAGCGATCATGATCAAATTGACCACAAAATCCCAGTTACTCCTCACCGTAATCAGTTGAATAGTCATTTTCATGGCTTCCTTTTCCTTCATTTTCATCCAGTTTTCCAGTCCTTTCAAAAACTCGGGTAATACCATTTTTTGATTAAGTACGGCTACCCATTCCATAACAGGCATACTCACCACCATTATGGCAAAAACCAAAACAAAAGGAAGAAAATTAGGCTTGTTAAACCCGTAAAAAGTATTCGGTTTTTGTCCTTCTGTATAGGCTAAAACGATAGGAGGTAAAATAAACATCCCTATCGAACTCGAAATCTGGATTATTTTTAAGGCTGTGATAAATTTAGGGTCGCCACTCATAATGGCACCAAATTCGCCAAATATAGAGGTGCCATAAACAATTGCAACCGCTATAAAGCCTAATAATGTGCATATTATCGCACCAACTGCCCAGTAAACGCAAAGTAAAAATATCTGTAAAAGTGGGTGGCTGCCCTTGCGGATGGGTGTTACAAAATTCATTATTTGTACCTTTGTATGTTTTATTGATCGTTGAAGATAGAAAATGTCTGTTAAGATAGGAAATATAGATTTAGGTGAGTTCCCGTTATTACTGGCTCCGATGGAAGACGTAAGCGATCCTCCATTCCGTTATGTGTGCAAAAAAAACGGGGCTGATATGATGTACACCGAGTTTATTTCATCGGAGGGCCTGATCCGTGATGCAGCAAAAAGCTTACAAAAACTTGATATTTTCGAATACGAAAGACCCATAGGCATCCAGATTTTTGGTGGAGATATCGAACACATGCGCGAAGCTTCTGAAATTGCTTCGGCCGCCGGACCAGATTTAGTCGACATAAATTACGGCTGCCCCGTTAAAAATGTGGTATGTAAAGGTGCGGGCTCCAGCTTGCTTCAGGATATTGATAAAATGGTAAAAATGACCGATGCTGTAGTTAAAGCTTCGCATTTGCCCGTTACTGTTAAAACCCGACTGGGCTGGGACGACAATACTAAAAATGTTTACGAAGTTGCCGAGCGACTACAGGATGTAGGTATCCAGGCACTTACCATACATGGCCGGACAAGGGCACAATTATATAAAGGCGAAGCAGATTGGGCGCTTATCCGCGAAATTAAACGCAATCCACGCATCAAAATTCCAATTTTTGGCAATGGTGATGTAGATAGTCCTGAAAAAGCGGCCAACTGGCGCATGGAATATGAAGTAGACGGCATTATGATCGGTCGGGCAGCCATTGGATACCCCTGGATTTTCCGCGAGGTAAAACACTTCTTTAAAACCGGCGAACACCTTGCCGGACCAACCATTGAAGAACGCATTGAAGTTTGTCGTACACATTTGGATAAATCACTCGAATGGAAAGGTCCAAAAACCGGAATTTTCGAAATGCGCCGCCATTATGCCAATTATTTTAAAGGCCTGCCTGATTTTAAACCATACCGCATGCGCTTAGTGGCAGAGCCCGATATCAACAACATTTACAGCATTTTAGAAGAAGTGGCAGAAAAATTTGCCAACTACGATGCTACTAAGGTACTGGCTTGATTTTTGAAAGCTTTTTTCATACATTCGTTATTATCATGGTTACAGCTATTACAGACGGGGTTAAAGTTTCAGTTGAAACAGTTTACCAGCCAGAATATTCAAATCCGGCCAACGAACATTTTATGTTCGCTTATCGCGTAGAAATTTCTAATCTTTCTGATTATGCTGTACAGTTAATGCGCCGCCAGTGGTTAATTTTCGATTCTAACAGTAGCCGCAGAGAGGTCGAAGGAGAGGGTGTTGTGGGTTTGCAGCCGATTATTCAACCCGGCGAAACCCATGTGTACGTTTCGGGTTGTAACCTAAAAACCGATATGGGCAGCATGAAGGGTACTTATCTGATGAAACGCGATATTGATGGTTCAGAATTTGATGTTGATATTCCCGAATTTCAATTGGTGGCCCCTTATAAATTGAATTAATTCATAATGCTATTCTGCCACAAATCGTCATTTCGACCGTAGTGGAGAAATCTGTATTGTTTAATTCAAAGATCTCTCCATTTCGTTGCACTTCAGTCGAATAACGAAACTTTTTAACATAAAGAATATTAGAAAAGCAATTTCAGCATTTCATTTTAATGTTAGTCCTGCTTTTCATTACAATCAGGTTTAAGCTGCAGTGCCTCTGCTAATATCAAAGGTTTAACAGCATTGCGTATAAATCCTTTTTCTGCACCCTCCAACCCCAAATAGTACAACTTACCTTGCCACCTAAACCCGATCAAAGCGAGATGCCGATTTTTCATCGGCAGAAGCGGGAGCGGGACCGAAGCTTTCCTATTCTCACAGAAACTGCTTTCCAAAAACTAATTTATTATTTTCAAAACATTTTTAAACCAAAAACGGCCAGGAAATACATACCGGCCGCTCTGTGTTTTTCATAATTCGATATTTTTCTTTAATCCCTGATTCTTCCAAAAAGCATCGATGCATAATAAAGTAAATTCGCCAGGGCTCCTACAGCTGCTACAACATAAGTCATTGCTGCCCACCATAGCGCATCTTTGGCCTGGTTGTTTTCCTCTCCCATTTGCATTACGCCATTATTGTTTTTTAGCCAGGTAAGCGCACGGTTACTCGCATCAAACTCTACAGGCAGCGTAATAATACTAAATACCGTTACAAGCGCCAATCCCACCACGCCGATGGCTAAAACAATCGGCGTAACAGAAAATGCAAGCAACATTACGCCAAGCAATAATACCCATTGTAAAAGATTCGATGATATACTTACTACAGGAACCATTGTACTCCTTAAATTAAGCCAGCTGTACGATTTTGCGTGTTGCACAGCATGCCCACATTCGTGCGCAGCCACTGCAGCTGCCGCAACGCTACGGCTGTAATAAACATCAGTACTTAAATTAACGGTTTTATCTGTTGGATTGTAATGATCTGTTAATTGCCCTTCGGTACTCATCACTTTCACGTCGAATATCCCATTATCATGCAGCATTCTTTCTGCCACCTCCTTGCCCGATAAACCTGAGCTTAATTGCATTTCGGCATACTTGGAAAATTTATTCCTAAAGCGCCATTGTACAAACATGCTCAACAATAATACCGGGATGATTAATATTAAATAAACTCCCATTTTCTTATGTATGTTTTTCATTGAGCATATATCAAAAAGCGTTCCCATATTATTTAAGTGTTAAAAAATAGTACATTTATGCTATGCCAACCGAGCTTTCATACTGGGAAAAAGAATCATTTTTTTGTAACTATGATGCCATTATTATCGGTAGTGGTATTGTAGGTTTAAACGCGGCTATCCATCTTAAAAAATCGTCTCCATCATTAAAAATAACTATACTCGAAAAGGAATTTATACCTACAGGTGCAAGCACTAAAAATGCGGGCTTTGCCTGTTTTGGAAGCATTTCTGAACTGATTGAGCAAGAAGAAATGATTGGCACTGACCGGCTTACAATGCTTATAGAAAAACGTTGGAAGGGCTTACTAAAACTCCGCAAGTTATTGGGTGATAATGTCATCGATTATCAATGTTTTGGTGGCTACGAATTATTTAAAAATGTTGACAATTTATTGGCCGATATAAGTGTATCCAAAATTGAACATTTTAACCGTCTTGTTAACGATTTTGTTGGAACGAATGCCTTTAGCCTGAACAATAAAAAAATAAGTTCTTTCGGTTTTGAAGGGGTAAGTACTTTAATCGAAAACCGTTATGAAGCACAGATTGATAGCGGCAAAACGATGTCTGCTTTAATTCAATACGCGCAGCAGCTCGGCATCAGCATTTTTAACAATTGTAGGGTAGATCGGATTGAAGAAGACTCAAAAGGTTCCCGCCTGATCACCAAAAACGGAAACTTTTTTGGTAAACGGTTGATCGTTACAACCAATGCCTTCATTAAAGATCTTTATCCTGATATTGATATTAACCCCGGCCGCGGTCAGGTTTTAATTACCAAACCCATTAAAAATTTAACAGTAGCAGGCACATTCCATTACGATAAGGGTTATTATTATTTCAGAAATATAAACGGGCGGATTTTATTGGGCGGTGGCCGCAACATTGATTTTAAGGCCGAAGAAACTACTGCATTTGGGCAAACTGAACCCGTACAACTGGCGTTAGAAAATTTACTAAAAAACGTAATCTTACCCAAAACCACTTTCGAAACAGATTACCGTTGGAGCGGCATTATGGCCTTTGGAAAAATACTCGAACCTTTAATTGAAGAAATCCGTCCAAATGTGTTTTGTGCAACGAGGTGTAACGGTATGGGCATTGCCATAGGCTCGCAAACAGGAGAAGATGTAGCAGAGCTGTTATTGAAAAGTTTGTAATTTTTTAACCGCAAAGGACGCGAAGTGAGGCGCAAATTATTTTTTTTGTCTTTAAAATTGTATGGCATCCTTATACTCCAATACCTTTGATAGACTCAAATAGAATGGTCGTCATTGCTAGGCAAGAAGCAATCTTAATGCGTACGCTGGTAGCAATCGTAAGATTGCTTCGTCGGCTGAAAAAGTCTTCTCACAATGACGACTCTTTGCGGCTTCGCAATCCGCCCAACGCTTACCGCTTTTATTTAAACACCACCGTTTTATTCCCACTCACAAAAACACGGTCTTCGAAAATAAGTTCCAATGCTTCTAATAATACTTTTTTCTCAATTTCCTTCCCGGCCCTTACCATTTCTTTCACACCAAAGTTGTGGTCAACATGATTGGTATGCTGGGTAATAATCGGGCCTTCATCCAGGTTATCGGTAACAAAATGGGCCGTAGCACCAATAATTTTTACACCACGCTCAAAAGCCTGTCTATAGGGGTTGGCACCTATAAATGCCGGTAAAAAAGAATGGTGGATATTGATTATTTTACCTGCATAATCTTTTACAAAATCAGCTGACAGAATCCGCATAAATTTTGCCAATACCAAGTAATCTACCTTAAATTGATTAATAATTTCCTTTATTTCAGCCTCAAATATGCTTTTATCTTTGTTTGCATGATCTACATAAAAATAAGGAATACCCAATTTTTCGGTAAAATCCCTCAGGCTTTCATAATTGCCGATGACGCATTTGACATTGGCACCTAAAGTTTTAAATTGGTTTTTGATCAGTATTTCTGCCAAACAGTGGTATTCTTTAGTTACCAAAACGGCAATCTGCTTCTCCTGTTCCGTAATTAAATTTACGTCGGCAGCATTAGGAAGGTTTTCCAAGAGTTTTTCCTTCAGTTTCTCTGCATCCTCCAGATTTCCGGTACAGGCAATCCTTGTAAAAAAGGTTTTATTGGCTTCATCTACAAACTCGCGCATGGCGATAATATTGAGTTGATGCGCAGCCAGTACCCGGGTAATGTTTGTAACTAAACCCACCTGATCAGGGCAGGAAATAAGGACTGTTAATGCGTTCATTTATAAAATAGTAATGCCCAATTATAGAAAAATTTTACGGTTTTTTCTGCTTCATTTTGACTAATTTTTTTTGGTATATCTATTTTAAATCTTCATTTTTGCTAAAATTTTTATCATTATGGAGATCGTCGGCATTGCTTTACTAATTGTTATTTTAATTGTTCTGGTCATTTTGTTGCTAAAGAAACCTCAAGCTGCACTATCTATTGTCTCAGTAGAAGATTTTGAGCGGATGAAAAGCGAAAATGAAGTTTTAAAAATCAGTCTGGCCAAAGCCGATGAACGTGTATCTAACTTATCGGTAGAAAAAGAACATATTACCATCCTCCTTAAACAAGAGCAGCAACGTTTGATTGATGAATTACAGGCCGAACGCGACCGGCTTGCAGATGCAAACCGTGAGCTTGAAAGTACAAGATCGTTCTACCTGGCCGAAAAAGAAAAACTGGCTGAACAAAAATTAAGTTACGAGCAGTCGCAAGAAAAGCTAAATAAAGATTTCGAATTAATTGCCAATAAAATACTGGAAGAGAAATCAACCAAATTTATTGAGCAAAACCGTACCAATCTGGATATTATATTAAATCCATTAAAAGAAAATATCAAAGCATTTGAAGATAAGGTAGAAAAGGTTTATAAAGCAGAATCAGACGAAAGGAATATTTTGAAGGGTGTGATTTCAGAATTACAAATTCAAAGTAAACTCATCCAGGAAGATGCCAATAATTTAACCAAAGCTTTAAAAGGCGACAGTAAAAAACAGGGAAACTGGGGAGAGATCATTCTAGAGAAGGTTTTGGAACGCTCTGGTTTAGTTAGGGATCAGGAATACCGCATTCAAGCCTCGCATACTTCCGCAGAAGGTAGCCGCTACCAGCCCGATGTAGTGATCGACCTCCCTGATGACAAACATCTTGTGGTTGATGCTAAGGTAAGTTTGGTTGCTTATGAGCGATCTGTATCAGCAGACACTGATGAAGAGCGTGAAGGCTATGTAAAACAGCATTTAGCCTCAATTAAGAATCACATCCAGGAGCTATCATCAAAAAATTATCAGGATTTATATAAAATAAACTCTCCGGATTTTGTTTTATTATTTGTACCTATTGAATCTTCTTTCAGCATAGCAGTTCAAAAAGATGCCGAACTCTTCAATTTTGCCTGGGACAGGAGGGTGGTGATTGTAAGTCCGTCAACTTTGCTGGCAACTTTGCGCACCATTGCCAGCATGTGGAAACAGGAACGCCAAAACCGTAATGTAATGGAAATTGCCCGTTTAAGCGGCAGTATGTACGATAAGTTTGTGGGTTTTGTGGCCGACATTGAAAATATTGGCAAATACATTAAAAATGGCCAGGATGCGTACGATAAAGCCATTAACAAATTATCAGTCGGTGCCGGAAATTTAACTAACACCTCAGAAAAGATTAAGAAACTTGGTGCGAAAGCTACTAAACAGATTGATACGAAGTACCTGGATTTAAATGAAAGTCAAGATTTATAACTTTCATAGTTATGAGGCGAAGCTTCCTGATTTTTCGGAAATTTATAGTTAAGAAAATAAAAGTAAAAACTTGTAAAGTTAGTGATTTTTATTGATAACCTCAGGACGATTTTTTTTGTTATTTTTTAGTGAATAGAGTAGTTGTTTTGATATCTTTCTAAGACTTATACAGCTGACTAAAAACTAAAAAGTCGTCATTTCGAGCGAAGTGCAACGAGTCGAGAAATCTATGCAGCAGATCTCTTCATTTCGCTACGCTACAGTCGAGATGACGACGTATCGTTTTTAACTAAAGTCTATTTCTTAAAAGCATTCCAGCCCTGGGCTTTCAGCTCGTGTACTTTTTCTGATTTAGAAACCATTTTACATCCCGAATTTTTATCGGTAACATGGCCAATCACGGTGATATCTACATCATGTTTCAGCTTTTTATAATCTTCCTGACTGATGGTAAATAACAATTCATAATCCTCACCACCACTTAAGGCACAAACTGTCGGGTCTAAGCCTAACTCACGGGCTGTTTCGTAAGTCATAGGATCTAAAGGAATTTTCTCTTCATAAATAGTGATCCCTTTATCAGATTGTTCTGCCAAATGCAAAATTTCCGAAGCTAAACCATCCGAAACATCGATCATCGAAGTTGGTTTGATATTCAGGTCATCCAAAAGTGCTACAATATCCATTCTGGCTTCAGGTTTCAATTGCCTCTCGATGATGTAATCTTTTCCTTCCAGATCAGGCTGAATTTCAGGATTTTCCAGATAAATCAATTTCTCTCTTTCCAAAATCTGCAGGCCTAAATAAGCACCACCCAAATCGCCTGAAACACAAAGTAAATCATGTTCCTGTGCACCATTTCTGTACACTACTTTATCAGCGTCTGCATAACCAATACTGGTAATACTGATCACTAAACCTTGTTTACTCGAAGAAGTATCGCCACCAATTAAATCGATGTTATATTTATTGCAGGCCAGTTCAATTCCTTTATAAATTTCTTCAACAGCCTCTAAAGGAAATTTGCTCGATAACCCCAGTGAAACTGTAATTTGGCTAGCCTTTCCATTCATCGCATAAATATCACTCAGGTTTACCTGTACTGCTTTGTAACCCAGGTGCATTAAGGGCACATAAGCTAAATCGAAGTGGATTCCCTCCAACAACAAATCGGTCGAAATTAAGGTTTGTTTTCCTTTTGCATCCAGAACAGCTGCATCATCGCCAACGCCTTTTACCGAATAATCATTTTTTATTTTAAAATTAGTAGTCAGGTGTTTAATCAACCCAAATTCCCCTAATTCATTAATATCTGTACGCTCTTTATTTTCAAACATATTCACCCCAAACCCCTTAAGGGGCTTTTATTAATAATTATACATTTCTAAAGGGCAAAGCCCTTATTTTTTATTTTTAAAATTATTTGTCATGCTGAGCATAGCGAAGAATCATTGCCCGACTTCAAGCCAGTGCTTCTTAGCAAACAGATCCTTCCTTCGTCAAGATGACAGAATGCTCAGGATAAATCTTTATTTTCCATCCAATTTTTACCTTCGGTAAACCTGGCAATCAACATGGCCGCAACATTATCACCCGTGGCATTTAACAAAGTAGCCATCGGATCAACTAAAGTTCCGATAATCATGGCCGGTGGCAAAGCTTCTGGTGGCAGTTGGTAAGCCGAAATCATTAATAGTTCGCCAATATATCCCCCGTTTGGTATTCCACCCTCTACTATACTCACCAAAACCGTAATACCCAATGCCAAAATAATGGTATCAACATGTACCAAATCTTTACCAAAAATGGCAAAAACAACAGCTATTTTTATAATGGAACTAATGCTAGAGCCATCTTTATGCAGCGTTGAACCCAATGGAATGGTTACATTGGTGATGTAAGCCGGTACCCCCATTTTTGTAGTCCCTTCCAAATTTGCCGGAATAGTGGCAATGCTGCTACAGGTTCCGATAGAAGTTAAAGAAGGTACAATATTATTTTTCCAGAATACTTTTATGGCTTTAAATCCACCAGCTACAAAAGCATATAAAGTGAAAAAAACAATAAAATAAAATGCCCCAACACCGTAATACAAACCTAAAGCTTTTGCATAGGTACCAAAAAGCTGTGGACCAAATACGCCAACCTGATAGGCAAAATAGGCACCCAAACCTATCGGACCAAGTTTCATGATTAAAATGATGAGTTTTTTCATCACTTCATTACCAGAAACGAGGAATTTTTTAAATCCATCACCCTCTTTTTCGGCATATAGGGTAGAAAAACCAACTAAAACTGAAAAAATAATAAGCGCCAGCATATTTTTCCTGCTACCGATCTCAAAAAATTCTCCAACAGTTAAAAGTTGGGTCATTTGTTCTCCAAATGATTGAATTTTTTCTGGTTCTAACGGTATTGTTGCATTTCCCAATTGTTGATGTATCGGAAAAATCCAGGTGGCTACCAACGTTAAAACCGCCGAAATCAATATGGTAGTCAGGAAAACCAAAACCATTACGGTTAATAATCTTCCTAGTTTTTTACTCCGGTCTATATTTGCAATGGCAGATGAAACTGCAAAAAACACCAAGGGAATAACGGCAGTAAACAACAGATTTAAAAATATATCACCCAGGGGTTTTATACTTTCAACACTTTTCCCAAAAATTAACCCCACTATGCTCCCTACGGTAATACCTGCCAAAAGCCATAATAAGCCTGAATAATTTTTAAGGATGTTGTTTTTTTCCATAAATAATTTAAATAAACGTTACAGGTTTTAAAAACCTGTAACGTTTGATAGATTTTACAGCCCCAGTTCCGCAGAAATATCAAGCATCCGTTGAATCGGTTTACGGGCAAGCTCAATAATATGCTCAGGAACAGTTACTTCTGGCAAACCATTTTTAATACATAAATATAGTTTTTCTAAAGTATTTCTTTTCATATACGGACAATCGTTACAGGCACAGCTGTTATTCGGTGGTGCCGGTATAAACGTTTTTGTCGGATTTGCCTTTTCCATCTGGTGGATAATTCCACTTTCGGTAGCCACAATAAATTCTGTAGCCGGATTGGTGATGGTGTACTTTAACAAGCCGGTGGTAGAACCAATGTAATCAGCCATTTTCAAAACCACTTCTTCACATTCCGGGTGCGCAATAAATTTGGCATTTGGGTGGCGTTCTTTCAGTTTTGTAATTTTTTCCTGCGAAAAAATTTCGTGTACCATACAGGCACCATTCCACAATACCAAATCCCTACCTGTTTTTTTCGCAACGTAAGCACCCAGATTACGATCAGGACCAAAAATTATTTTTTGATCTTTTGGCAAACTCTCTACAATCTGCACCGCATTGGTACTTGTACAAACAATATCACTTAAAGCTTTTAATTCGGCCGTGCAGTTTACGTAGGTGATTACCAGGTGATCCGGATATTTTTCCTTAAACTTTCTAAATAAATGCGGTGGACAACTATCTGCTAATGAGCATCCTGCTTTTACATCAGGCAATAAAACCGTTTTATTAGGCGATAAAATCTTAGCCGTTTCGGCCATAAAATGCACACCTGCAAACACAATTACATCAGCATCCGTTTTTGCAGCTTCCTGTGATAGGCCCAAACTATCGCCAATATAATCCGCAATATCCTGTATGTCAGGTTCTTGGTAATAATGAGCTAGGATAATGGCATTCTTTTCCTTTTTTAATTTCTCAATCTCTGCAAAAAGATCGAGCGTAGGATCAATTTCTTCTTCTGCGAAACCTTTTTTGTTGATTTCTTCTAAGACATCTATGTTCATTTTAAAATTTTCCTTTTTTGAATTTTGACGTTGGTCAAAGATAAAGCTTTCCACGTCTCAATAATTAATAAGTTATTTTAAATAAATAAATCTTGTTTGTTTATTAGTGTGTTAATAATGTTGGCAAGTTCAGAAAATTCTTTCTTTAATATAAGTTGTTAATCGTTTACTAACATTTAGATTACATTTTTGTAATATCATGAGTTTGATTTTCAGGGTTATCGAAAATCGGTTCAATTTTTATCAATACTGGAATGTTAATTGTTTATAAATGGGTAAAAAGTTAATTACTTGTATAAAGCTGCTTAAAAATTGCGCAAAAGATTGTGGCAAATTGTGTTTTTAGAGTAGCTTTAAACATTCAAATTTATTTGTTAGGATAATTTAGACATGGAGTTAACATTTATTAACTAGTTGTTAACATCGTGGATAAAGTAAATGTTTTTATTAATGAGGAAAGTAGATTTTCTGGTAATCGGTTCAGGTATAGCGGGTTTGAGTTTTGCACTTAAAGCTGCAAAGTTTGGTAAGGTTTTAATTGTTACGAAGTCTAACGAAGACGAATCGAATACAAAATACGCCCAGGGTGGTGTTGCAGTTGTGGTGGATAAAGGTGATTCTTTTGAGAAACATATCGAAGATACACTGATTGCAGGGGATGGATTATGCGATGAAAAAATTGTGGAAATCGTTGTAAAAGAGGGACCTCAGCGTATTCAGGAGATCATTGACTATGGTATAAATTTCGATAAGGACAACTCTGGTTTTTATGATCTGGCCAAGGAGGGTGGTCACTCCGAACACCGTGTTTTACACTATAAAGATATTACCGGATATGAGATTGAGCGGGTGTTGCTAAATGAAATACATGAGAATAACAACATAGAGATATTAACACATTACTTTGCATTGGAGTTGATCACACAGCATCACCTGGGTGAATTTGTTGATAAACGTACCGAAGATATTAACTGTTATGGGATATATGCCTTTAACACAGAGCTTAACGATGTGGAAAAGATTGTGGCAAATGTGACTGTGATGGCATCGGGTGGTGCCGGACATGTGTATTCGGCCACAACAAATCCGGTTATTGCAACAGGCGATGGTATGGCGATGGTTTACCGTGCTAAAGGAAAAGTGAGGAATATGGAGTTTATACAGTTCCATCCAACCGCTTTATATCATCCTGGAGAGTATCCTTCATTCTTAATTTCGGAAGCGGTGAGGGGTTTTGGTGGCGTTTTAAGGCGTAAAAATGGTGAAGAATTTATGCAAGAGTATGATGAGCGTAAATCGTTGGCCCCGCGTGACATTGTAGCCCGTGCAGTGGATAATGAAATGAAAAAATCAGGCGATGACTTTGTGTATCTGGACATTACCATGCGTAGTAAAGCAGATATATTAAAGCATTTTCCTAATATATATGCAAAGTGTTTATCAATAGGGATTGATATGACCAAAGATTATATACCAGTTACACCGGCGTCGCATTATATGTGTGGTGGTATTCTGGTAGATGAATATGGCCGTTCTTCAATCAAAAATCTATATGCCTGTGGAGAATGTTCTTCAACGGGTTTGCATGGAGCTAACCGTCTGGCTTCCAATTCTTTACTTGAAGCTACTGTTTTTGCACACCGCATTTATCAGGATGCCATTGAGAACTTTAAAAATAATGTAATTCCCGGTCATATTCCGGAGTGGGACTCTAAAGGCGTTACTCAAAGTAATGAAGATATATTGGTAACGCATAACTTAAGAGAGTTGCAAAAAGTTATGGGCGATTACGTAGGTATTGTACGTTCTGATTTCCGTTTAGAAAGGGCACATCGCCGTTTATTTCTAATTTACCAGGAAACAGAAGAATTTTATAAAAAGAATAAGGTTTCGGTTAAACTTTGCGAATTGCGTAATGTCATCCAAACGGCTTACCTGGTGATTAAATCGGCGATGCAAAGAAAAGAGAGTAGGGGATTACATTATACTACCGATTATCCGGAACATGCTAAAGAACTGGTAGATACTGTTTTTTAGCCCCTGTCAGTCTGAGCTTGTCGAAGACCTGTTAATATATGCTTCGACAAGCTCAGCATGACAAGATAATTTTAATACATCATCCGTTATCTATCAACCATCTTATATTATATTATGCCTTTAATACTGCCCGTAAAAAATAAATACCCTGAAATAGGAAAAGATAATTTTATTGCCGACAATGCCACCATTGTTGGTGATGTGGTGATTGGTGATAAATGCTCAGTATGGTTTAATGCCGTGATTAGAGGCGATGTAAATGCCATTACGATTGGAAATGAATCAAATATACAGGATGGAGCGGTAATCCATGCTACGTACTTAAAAGCCTCAACACACATCGGTAATCGCGTATCTGTAGGGCACAATGCTATTGTACATGGTTGTACTGTACAAGATAATGTTTTAATAGGGATGGGTGCTATTGTAATGGATCACGCCATCATAGAAGAGTATTGTATTATTGCGGCGGGTTCAGTTGTATTAGAGAATACCATTTGCGAAACTGGTTATTTATATGCCGGCACACCTGCAAAAAAAATAAAGCCCATTACTGAAGAGCAAAGGGCTTTATTAAATAAGTTACCTGATAATTATATTATGTATTCGGGCTGGTTCGCCCAATAGTTTCCGTCATGCTGAACTTGTTTCAGCATCTTTGTTGCTATTAAGACCCTGAAATAAATTACCTCCGGTGAGCTCGCTAAGGCTCGGTTCAGGGTGACGGCTTATTTTTAATCACTTTTAGGAGGTGGTATCACCAATGGATCTTCCCGTTCCCAATTCGGTTTTAAATCCATTAAAGCTTTTAAGTACCAAACTTTTTCAGGCTGGTAACCTCCTTTAACACTTCCAGTATCCCATATTCCATTTTTATTATCGTCGTACACTACCCTGAGCATGTATTTTCCGGCAGGATATTTAGAAAACAGAATCTTTGAATTTTTGCTTATTGGATACGATTTAATGACGTCTTTTTTCTCGTTAAGAAATTGTACAATATAGTTTTTTGCGGTATCTGGTACAGTAACATTTAAGGCCAATGTAGTGTAGGCATCAGAACTCTCCAGTGTAAATTTCTTGGGTACATCTTTGTTTTTTGCATTAAATATAGCTGTAAATGCACCTGCCCCAAGTTTTAAATCATAGGTTCTTTTGGTTTTCCAGGGATATTTGATGTAGTATTTCTGTTGATCTATACTGTCTTTTATCAGTTCGAAATTGGTACGTTTTACAGAATCTTCTAATAGCGTGATCTTGGAAGGATCTGCACCAGTCATTGGAAATGGAAAGGTTAGTGTTAAATTTTGAAACGGATTTAACTTACCTCCAGACAGGTTATCTGCTATAGTTACGTCACGGGTATAAGTATCTTTTTTACCACGGGTAAAGTTTAGTGTTTGTAATACTTTACCCTGATCCTGGATAGCCACTTTAACCGAATCGAAACTCAGGTCTTTCAACCATATTTTTGCTGTATCATTATTTTTGGTAAAGTGAACGTACTTTCCAACATCAACGGCTGGTGGGTCCATAACCGTAATTTTAGGGCTTTTAAGCTGCTGATTGAAGATAATTGATATACTTCCATCATTATTCAGTTTTCGGTCTACTACGCGAAATTCTGGAGCTAATTCCTTAAAAATTTGAAGGTTAATATTATCCAGGTTTTTATCGATTACCACAGGTTCTTTAATAAAACCTACTTCATCCGAAATCTGCTGATAAATTTTATCACCACCACCACTGCTTTCCTTAATGGCATAAACTTTATAGGTACCTTTTCTTAAGTTGTTTAATTTATAGGTTCCCGCGCTGTCGGTAGTTGTGTATATAGATGGACGCTTTTTTCCAAAAATGGTATCCCGTTCTAAAGGAAGAATAAATACGGTAGCATCTTTTTCTGGTTCGTCGCTCAGCGAATTAATGACTTTACCACTGATGGATAAAGAATCTATATCCGGACCGGTTGAAAAAACATAAGATAAATTTTTGACAACATTACCTTCGTTTACATCAGCTATGGATTTTCCAAAATTTAAAGTATAGGTTGTATTTTTTTCCAAAGAATCCTGAAGGGCAATTTCTAATCTTTTTGATCTCTTTTTTAAAACCGGAAGTTTTTCCTGATCAGGAGAAATAGAAAATTCTTTAAACTCATCTTTGATGTTAAAATATTCATCAAACTCAATAATGATTTTTTTAGCATTAAAATTCCTGGTTTGATTTTTTGGTGTCATACTCAAAACCTTTGGTGGTTTGGTATCTTTCGGTCCACCTTGTGGGGTTTGGATACTTGCACAACCAAAAAATAGGAGTAGGGTTACTACAACCAATAAATTTTTAAGGTTAAAATATTTATCTTTCAAATTTGGCATATTTTAAACGTTCTGACGAATTTTTATACTTTTTGGAACTGCAATATTAAAAAATATTTTTATAAGCTTATATCGCTTTATTTAAAGTCGGTTTTAAATTATTTAAAGTATTGATTATCAATTACTTATTAATATAAACCATCAAAACTGATATATCTGAAGGAGAAACACCTGAAATTCTAGATGCCTGACCTAAAGTGCGTGGTTTGATCTTAAATAATTTTTCTCGTGCCTCTTTAGAAATGGAAACAATTTTGTTATAATCAAAATCTGGCTTAATTTCTTTGTCTTCCATTTTTAGCATTTTGGCTACAATTTCATTTTCCTTCTCAAAATAACTTTCGTATTTAATTTTGATTTCGGCTTGTTCTATCGTTTCATTATCTAAATTTTTGGTTGCTTCAGCAAGAGGTTTACTTACCTTAATCAGATCTTGTAATCCAACGTGAGGTCTTCCAACTAAGCTATGGATTTTTACGTTTTGATTTAAAGCGCTTGATCCTAAACTTTCGAGCATTGGATTTGCATCTGCCATTTCTATACCCTGGTTCCTGGTGAATTTTACCAATGCTTCAGCATTTGCAATTTTTTGATTTACCTTTTCTAAACGTTCATCAGATATTAATCCTAATTTATGACCAATAGGGGAAAGACGGATATCAGCATTATCTTGTCTTAATAATAAACGATGTTCTGCTCTTGAGGTGAACATACGGTATGGTTCTTCTGTACCTTTAGTAACCAGGTCATCAATCAAAACACCAATATAACTATCAGATCTTTTCATGATCAACTCATGTTTATCATGAATTTTTTGATGTGCATTTATCCCGGCCATAAAACCCTGACAAGCTGCTTCTTCATAACCTGTAGTTCCATTAATCTGTCCTGCTAAAAATAAATTGCTGATCAATTTAGTTTCTAATGTTAAAGATAATTGGGTAGGTGGAAAGAAATCGTATTCTATAGCATAACCCGGTCTGAACATTTTCGCCTGCTCAAAACCTGGTATTAATCTAAGTGCTTTAAATTGTACATCCTCCGGAAGCGAAGTTGAAAATCCATTTACATAAATTTCGCAAGTATTCCATCCTTCTGGTTCAACAAAAATCTGGTGACGATCGCGTTCTGCAAAACGGTTAATTTTATCTTCAATAGAAGGGCAGTATCTCGGACCTAAACCTTTAATGCGACCGGTAAACATTGGCGATTTTTCGAAACCTTCCTTTAAAGTTTCATGTACTTCACTATTGGTATAGGTAATCCAGCAGCAACGTTGATCGGTGGTGACAGGAGTATCGGTGAAAGAAAATTTACTTCTGTCATCATCGCCCCATTGTTCTTCCATTTTAGAATAATCTAAACTTCTTCCATCAACACGTGGGGGAGTACCTGTTTTCATCCTTCCTGATTCCATACCCAGTTCTACCAACTGCTCAGTAATTCCTGTAGATGATCGCTCGGCCGTTCTGCCTCCACCAAATTTCTTTTCTCCGATATGGATAATTCCATTTAAAAAGGTGCCGTTAGTGAGTACTACTGCTGTACTTTCTATTTCAATGCCTAGTGATGTTTTTACACCATATACGGTATTATCTTTAACTAATAGACCTACAACGTTATCCTGCCACATGTCAACGTTTGGTGTATTTTCTAAGGCTAATCTCCATTCTTCTGCAAAGCGCATCCTGTCTATTTGAGCCCTCGGACTCCACATAGCAGGACCTTTTGATTTATTAAGCATCCTGAACTGAATGGTTGATTTATCTGATATAATACCAGAATATCCACCGAGCGCATCAACCTCACGAACAATCTGTCCTTTAGCTACACCACCCATAGCAGGGTTACAGCTCATTTGGGCAATGGTGCCCATATTCATGGTGATTAATAAAACAGATGATCCTAAGTTGGCAGCAGCAGCAGCAGCTTCACAGCCTGCATGACCAGCACCAACCACAATCAAATCGTATTTTGAAAACATTTTATTCCTTTATTTCTTTAATGTTCCACGTGGAACAATTTTATTAATTTGCTTCTTATAGTCAACAGGGCCATATTAGGATGCTCGCTATTTTAATAAATATATAGTCGTTCGACTGGCTTAAGGTGACAGTACTCTTTTGATTTTACTAATGTTCCACGTGAAACATAACGCGGAAAACAGAATTGAATTGTTTTTAATTTATTCTGAAAGCTCTAACCAACGCATGGTATATTCATCCAGCTTAGCTTGCAGGATTTCAATCTCACTTGAAATTTCCTGAATTTTAACATAGTCAGTTGCATCAACTTTAATCAAACTTTCATTCAACGAAGCTATTTTAGCTTCTGTCTCTTCCATTGCTCTTTCACTATCATCCAGTTCTTTTTGCTCTTTGAAACTTAATTTTTTTACTGCTTTAACAGGAGTAGCTTCTACAACGGGAGTAGAGGTTTTCTTATTTTCAATTTTAGCTTTTGGCTGTTCTAAACTTAATCGATACTCAGAATAATTACCGTTATAAATTTTAACAACGCCTTCACCTTCCATTATAAATAGTTGATCGCTCATCTTGTCGAGCAAGTACCTGTCGTGAGAAACCAGCATTAAAATACCTGGGAAGTTTTCTAAAAATTCTTCGAGTACATTTAAAGTGTCTATATCCAGGTCATTTGTTGGCTCATCTAAAATTAGAAAATTAGGATTTTGCATCAACACCTTCATCAGGTTCAAACGTTTCTTTTCACCACCACTTAACTTCTCAACCATGCCATGTTGTTTCTTTGGTGGGAAGAGAAATAATGTTAATAGGGCAGAGGCGGTGATCACTGAACCATCAGCCATTTTAATATATTCGGCATCTGACTTTACAATATCAATTACCCTTTCCTTAGGATCGAAAGTCAAACCGCCTTGTTTGTAATAACCAAAAACTGTTGTTTCACCTGTGTCAACTGTTCCGGCATCTGGTTTTAGTTGACTGGTGATGATATTTAAAAGGGTGGATTTTCCGGTTCCATTTTTTCCTGCTAAACCAATTCTGTCTCCTTTTTTAAAGGTATAGCTGAAATCGTTAATGATTGGTCGGCCATCAAATGCTTTTGCAATGTGTTCTACTTCAATAATTTTCCCTCCTTGGCGAGACATCTTCATTTGAAGGCTAATACTCTGATTGTCAGACTTTTTCTTTGTTTTTTCTTCTAAATCATAAAAAGCATTGATTCTGGCATTAGATTTAGTTCCACGAGCCTGTGGCATACGCCTCATCCACTCTAATTCTTTCTTTAATAGCTGTTGGTTCTTGTGCTGAACCGTTGCATCTAATGCTTCTCTTTCCGATTTCTTCTCTAAGTAATAAGCATAGTTTCCATTATAATTGAAAATCTTGCCTCTATCCAGTTCAACAATGGTATTACACACATTATCTAAAAAGTATCTATCGTGGGTAACCAGTAATATTGTTTTTTGTCCGGTAGTTAATAATTTTTCAAGCCACTCTATGGTATCAATATCCAAGTGGTTGGTTGGCTCATCAAGCACTAAAATTTCGGGATCTTCAATTAAGAGTTTGGCCAGGGCTAAACGTTTCTTTTGTCCACCGGATAGGGTAGCAATTTTCTGCTGAAGATGAGTGATACCCATTCTGTTTAAAATGGTCTTGATCTCATGCTCATATTCCCATGCATTATGCTCACTTAACTCTTCATATAAACGGTTAAGTGTTTTCTCATCGGGATTGGGATCTTCTATTAACTCCTCATATTCCTTGATCAACTGTTGTTGTTTATTTTCCAGAGAAAAAATATGATCACTAATGGAATAACCTTCGGTAAACTGTGGCTCCTGATCTAAAAAGCCAATTTTAACAGCTTTATTTTTTACAATTTTACCTTCAAGCGGAGGGAACCTTTCTGCTAGTAATTTCAAAAGTGTGCTCTTACCCGCACCATTAATACCAACCAACGCTACGCGCTGACCTGTGTTAATACCTAAGGTTAAATTCTTAAATAGCCATTCGTCATGGTAACCATGTCCTAAGCCTTCTGCCGCAATTAGTGTGCTCAATTTTTTTGTATTTCGGATTTATAAAGGAAAATTAGTGCAAAGGTAAGGATAAAATACTTGCAACGGCATATTCAAATTGCAAAGGACTTCTGTATCAGGTAAAAATGGCAGAAACTTGATTGTTATTGGTTCAATTGTTCACTGGTTCATTCGCCATTGGTAATGCAACACTATAAAAACAAAACAGCGGTTGGACTCGCTCCACCGCTGCTTCAATCATTAACTAAAACTAAACTTTATCTTGTATAATGGCTAGAATATGAATTCAAACTCATTATGTAATTGTTGTTTTTTGAATATAAGACTACAGAAGGCAGGAAAAGTTGCAGGGAGATTGGCTGTATTATACCAGTAGAGCTTAATTGTCGACGAACGCCAGTAACATTTAGACAAACGCCAGGAAAAAATAGAAGGAGTAGGAGGTATTTACACGAGTTAACATGACATAAAGGCTCATCATTTCGGACAACGTGCAACAGAGCCGGGAAATCTAATTAGAAAGATGTGATTTTGTTTAGATAATGGTAGCGAGTATGAAAGTAGGTTTCTGTGACAATAGGTAACAGATTCTTTGCTGCGCTCAGAATGACAAAGAATTTAAGCTAACCCAAATTCAGGTCTGTACCCTAAATATTCATCTTCTTTTTGGGTCATCAGGGTTTTGGCGGCTTTTCCTTTGTCTTTGTAACCCAATAGGTGCAGGGTTCCGTGGATCATAATGCGGCAAACCTCATCAAATTCTAAAGTTTTAAAGGTTTTGGCGTTTTCTTTTACGCGTTCAATGCTGATGAATATATCGCTCACAATCTGTTTTTCTTCTTCTGAATTGTCGAAGGTAATGATATCGGTATAAGTATCGTGATTTAAGTACTGCTGGTTAATATCCAGGAGGTAGTCATCACTGCAGAAAATGAAATTGAGTTCCTGCAATTTAAAGCCTTCTTTTTCAATAGTAGCTTTTATCCACTTCTTGATTTTAAGTTTTTGTGGAAGGTTATAGCTAATTGATTCAGTGAAAAAGGATATTGCAGGCATATTGTTATTGTTTTGATGCAAATTTAGGAAATATAATTAATGGCAAAGTATTTTTGGAGCGTTCCCTAAGCCATAAAAGGTCGTCATTACGGGAAAGGCTTTTCCAGCCAACGAAGCAATCTTAAATAATAAATTATATCGATCGTAGTAAGATTGCTTCGTGGTGCCTCCTCGCAATGATGATTTTTCTTTTAGATCTCTCCGCCGCACTGCGTTTCGGTCGAGTTGACGGATTGATTTATTGAATAATGTTCAACGATTTTAAATACTCTGCAATTTTATTTTTATAGTAATAATTTAAGCTAGGAGGCATTTTTTGCAGCATATCATTGCCGTTCTGTTGCTGTTTTTTAAACTGATCGACCATTTTCTGGTAAGATGGCGGGAACTCCTTAGCTGCTTTACTTTCGCGTTTAGAATCTTCTTCCTGATCGCGTTCTGCTTTTTCAGCTTCTAACAGTTTGGTTAACAAGTCTTTCTGTCTGTTTAAGGTTTCCTGTTGTAAACGCTTGTTAACCAGGTCGCTCTCCGTCTGTTTCATTTCCTTAATGGCTTCGTTCAGGTTACCCATTTTACCGGTCCCATCTTTATTTTCTTCGCGGTTGATTTTTTCCAACGCCTGACGAATCATTTGCTGTTGCTGTGCCATTTTACCAAACTCCTGGCTCATTTGTCCTTTACCCACAGTGCCTTGATTACCTCCTGATTTCTGCATCTGTTCCCTGGCCTTTTGCATGCTTTTATTCAGTTGGTCCTGCATTTGTGAAAGCTGTTTCATGCCTTGCTTTTGTTTCTTTCCGCTGCCACCTTTGCCATTTTTCTGCATGTTTTGCAACTGACTTAGCGCTTCGCTTAACATCAGGGTGAGGTTATTGATAGAAGTCATGGTAAATTGCTGAAAACGGTTCGCTTCTGGTGTTCTTCTATCGCCTAAACTTTCCAAACTTTTATCGAGGTTAAAATTAATTTTATTCATTTCCTCGTTAACGGTTGATTCTATTTGTGGCACACGTTTGCTCAAGCTGTACAAACTATCGGCAATGGTTTTAAGATTATCTTTAATGCTACGTTGCTTTTGGACATTGCTGATGTATGATGGATCAGTAGCTGTCATTTTTTTTAAAGCAAGCATTACCTTTTCCTGATCGAATGAAGTGGTTAAAAGATTTTCTAACAAGCGGCGCAACTCTTTGGCATTTAGGTTATTTTCCATTTCTTCACCTTGTTGTTGCATATCGCTCATTTTTTTAGATAACTTTTCCATCTGCTCGCCTGCTTTTTGCTGTTTCTGGCTTGCATTTTTAGCATCTTTTTTATCTAAAGCATCTTTACTGTCTTGCTGTTCTTTTTGTATATCCTGAACATCTTTCTCTGGGTTTTCGAAAGGATTTGGTCTTTCTAATGACTTGTTTTTTTCTTCCAATTTTTTAAGATCATCTTTCAGGTCTTTCATCTCCTTATTCAGTGCATCTTGTTTTTGCTTTAAGGCTTCGTTGTCCTGTTTTTTATCTTTTGTTTGTTCTGCAAGCTCTTTTTGTTCTTTGGCTAGTTCATTTAAACGATCGATATCCGTTTGAAGATTTTGTTCAAATTCTAACTGTTTATAGAGTTCTAAAATCCTGTCGAGTTCATTTTTAAGGGTTTTATTATCCAATTGCATTTTAGAAAGCTCATTCTGTGTTTGATCTTTGTTTTTCTCATTCATCAGGTTCTGCAGCTTTTGCAATAGCTCTTTAGTTTTTTCATCAAGAACGTTATCAAAAAGGTCTTTAATCTGCTTTTGTTTTTCTAAAAGTTCCTCGGTTTGTTTTTGGTCTTCCTGTTGCTGGATATTTTTATCATTCTGCTCCTTAATTTCCTTTACAGCTTCATCAAGCTGTTTTTGTTTATCCAAAAGGGCCTCAATCTGCTTTTTATCTTCGAAAGAGATCTGTTTTTTATCAATCAGGCTTTCAGCCACTTTTTTACTTTCCTTTTCGATGGTATTGGCCAAACGGATAGCCGACTGCACTTTTTGTTTTAAGGCCTGGTTGCTGGCATTTACCTGCTCGGCTGTTTCTTTTTTGGTGGGCTGTTTAAAGGTTTTAATCTCCGACCGGGTAACTTTTGCTCCGTTAACCCCATCATTATCGGCTACTTCGAAATAATATTCAATTTCCTGTCCGGGTTTGGCTGAAGCAGTTTTTAAATCCCAGAAATAGAAGAAAGTATTCTCTGTGACATTACTTTTGATGGCGATATTTTTGGTAAATGAACCGATAATCCGGTTGTTTTCTTTGATATTGTATTTAAAACTTAAACGACTAAAACCGTAATCATCGGTAACCTGACCATTAAAATACAGTGCTTTGTTACTTACTGAATCTGCCTTTTCTTCTACAGTAATGCCCGGAGCCTGATCTTTGATCACGGTGATTTGATGTGATAGAGAATCCCGAAGCGTAACATATTGATTTTTAGGGGTGATGCTATATTTAGAATTATTTTTGATGGTGGCATTGAAAATCGATTCATTGTCTTCAACTTTTAAAACATTTTCGGCACCGTTAAGAACAAATAAAATTGAATTGCTTTTTCCGGTTTTAAAATTCCATGTAACCTTTGTTCCTTCTGGTAGGAGTATATCGCCAACATTGGCTATCTGTTCGGTTTTTTTGCCGAGGTAAGCAGGAAAATTTAAAGTTGCCGTTGCATTAAGCAATTCCGGGCGTGGTTTAACGGTAAGCGTAAATACTGAAGAACTGAAACCACCGCCTTTAAAAACCAGTTTTTTATCGCTTTGAATATTTTTAATGCTGTAATTAAACTTGCTGATATTCTCTTTTTGTAGTTTGTAGGTGTTTTTACCATCTTCTACATAAACCTCAGCTGGGAGCTGATCACCTGATAGTTTTAGGTTTATTGTTACATCATCACCCTGTGTTACGGTTAAACTTTTATTTAAAACCGCAAAACTAAAAGGAGCCTTCGGTGCGATGTACTCATCGTATTTGAAAAAACTGTTGGTGCCCTCACGTAAAATAGCAGGGGCAATGATGGCAATCAATAAAATGATAGAAAGCGGAATAAAAAGAAATTTTAAATACTTCCGGTTATCGTTAATGCTAACAGCGGTATAAAATGGCACGGGTTTAAGTTCCAATATTTTTTGATCGATACTGGCAATAATAAGGTGATTGTTATTTGGCTGGTTTTCTGACAAGCGGTGAAGTTGCAGGGTATTGAGTAATTTATCCTTAATATCGGAAAAGTGGTTTCCGATGATAACCGAAGCTTCATCGAAAGTTAGGTGTTTCCCCAATTTTAACATCGAGAGCAGTGGTTTTACGATGAGAAAGCCCACCAGCAGGATCGCGATCAGGAGATAAGCGAAAAATACAAAGGTTTTCAAACCTGCGGTAGGGTTGAGGTAATACAGGCTTAAAAAAACAATTAAATACAGGGCGAGAAGTATCGCAGCGGCATAAATACTACCCCGCAAAATTTTATTGAGGTAAAATTTGCGAATAAACTCATCAATCTTCCGTAGTAATTCGTTGTAGTTATTGCTCACCATATCACTGTAAATGTAAAAATTGTTCCAGTCAATTGAAAGGAATCAGGTAATTGGATAACGTGTTTATTACAAATTGGTTATCAGTTTGGATTTTTTAAGGGTTTTTAACCAAAAAAGTGTAAAAACAGCGATTTTGGTGAAAATAAGACAAACGTTTGTTTAAAAGGATGAACTTGGTTTTTGGCCAAAATTATGTTAAAAATTTAATATCGGGTTGATTCTTATTTAATGAAAAAATATCTTTGGCCTATCATCCGCTCCGAATTACTAATAAAATCACCCTTTTTATTTTCTCAGGAATCCCTATTAAATGGACTATGTAGCTGATTTAGCGTCGGGTTGCTTACAAACTTTTCAAACTGTTTACAGTTTGTACAACCAAAAACTTTATGCTTATGTGCTGAAAAAGACTGGTTCAGCGTTCATGGCAGAAGAGGTGGTGCAGCTAACTTTTATCAGGCTTTGGGAAAAGAAGGACAATTTATCTTCGGAACACAGTTTATCGGCACAGATTTTCCGCATTGGGGGGACGATATTGATTGATCAGCTTAGAAAAGATGCGGTTGGGAAAAAACATTTATCGGTAGTAGAAAATGATTATGCTTTACGAAATGAAGTTGATCAACCTGAAATGCTCCACGCGCTTGAACAGGCCATTGAACAAATGGCTCCGGTAAGGAAAAAAGTTTTTAAGCTAAGTAAGATCGAAGGTTATTCTTACAAAGAAATCGCAGAGATGCTTTCTATTTCCCCAAAAACGGTCGAAAATCATATTTCGCAAGCCTTAAAACAGCTAAGAGCGGCATTTTCTTCTATTATTTCTTTGGCCGTGATTATGTCGGCCATTATCCATAAGTAATTATTGCTTTTTTAGCTTTATCAGCCAATATTTTCTCCTTACCATCAATTTAAGGTGCATTTTGATAATTATAATAAAATAATTTAACGGCACTAGGGGTAAAGCGCTTTCAAAAACGTAATGTAGTTATGCAAATCAACCAAAAGCTAGTTGAGAAGTTTTTTGCCGGCCAGTGTACTGCCGAAGAAGCCCGCATGGTGAGTAAATTTTTATCCAAAGAAGAGAACAGGGAAATTTATTTAAACAGTGAGGAATGGGAGCATTTTGAGCCAATAGAAAAGGTTGATGGCGCAGTATCAGATCGGATATATGTAAATGTGCTGGATCATATCCACAGTGCAGTAGAAACCAAACGGACGCGCCTGCGTTATCTGGCTTATGCTGCCTCATTGGCATTGATTTTTACAGTTGGAATGTTAGTTTATAAATTTAGCGGTAGCCAGATTTCAAAATCAAATGTTGCGATTTTAAAAAAACCGGAAATTTCTACAAGGGTTGCAAAATTTCTAACCAATACCTCAAAAGTAAAACAGGTTTACACTTTGCCAGATGGGTCTATTGTTGAGCTTGATCCGAACAGCGAGGTAAGTTATTTCCCTTTTGATCAGGGGAAAAGAGATGTAATTTTAATTGGTCAGGCGTTATTCAGGGTACATAAAGATAAAAGTAAACCATTTACAGTTTACGCTAATAATTTGGCCACTACCGCTTTGGGAACAGTTTTTAAAATTACTGCTTTTAAAAAGGATCTTTATACACGTGTGAAGTTAATAGAAGGAAAGGTGGTGATTAAACCGCAACACAAACTGTTATCTGCAGGTGTTAAAGCAGTGTATTTATTACCGGGTAAAGAATTTTCGGTTAACATGCAAACTTATGCCGCAAATGTTAAGGTATTTAATACTGAGCCGCCGAAGAAATTGGAAACGCTGGATCAGGATAAGGCCATTATTACCGAAAGCGCCATTATTTTCGATAATGAACCGCTGGCTGGTGTTTTCGACGCATTAGAAAATAAATTAAGTATTAAAATAAAATATACTGCAGGGCAATTAAACAGAAAGGTATTTACGGGGCAATATGAATTCGGACGCGATGACATTGATTCGTTCTTAAATATGCTTTGTTCGCTGAACAGTTTAACTGCAGAAAAAACAGAAGAGGGATATACGATAAAGAAGAAGTAAACAAAAAACCTAAACAAACCAAACTAACTAACTTCATGATTAAAATTTTTACTAAAGGGAACGTTCCAAAACGGGCCTTGCTGCTACTGCTTTGCCTTTATTATGGCTTTAGCGCCTATGCGCAAACACCGGCGGTTAAGGGACTTGTTAAAGATGCAAAGGAAACTATTGTTGGTGCCACCATTATTGCTCAAAATGTTCAAACAGGAGTAAAGACAATTACATCATCTGATAAAAACGGCGTTTTCAGTTTTTACAAATTAGGGGCAGGGAATTACAAATTCACGATTAATTTTATTGGTTACGAATCTAAAACCGTGAATGGGGTGGTTAAGGATGGGGGTACTTTTTCACTTTCGGTGGTTTTAAGCGAAAGCAGCACCAGCCTGGATAAAGAGGTTGTTGTAACAGGAACAGGTATTAACCGGAATAAAAATACCTTTACCGGAAGTACGGCCACCTTCTCCGGTGATGATCTTAAAATGGTTGGAAACAACAACATTATTCAGAGTTTAAGAACTTTGGATCCTTCCTTTCTTTTAATGGAAAATAATCAGGCCGGATCAAACCCAAATGTTTTGCCGGTTATTGAGGTAAGGGGCAAAAGCAGCGTACCCAGTGCCAGTTTAAAAGATCAGTTTGGATCGGATCCTAACCAGCCGCTATTTATTCTGGATGGTTTTGAGGCCAACTTACAGACAATAGTAGATCTGGACATGAACAGGGTGGGCTCGGTTACGATATTAAAAGATGCCGCTTCTACAGCACTTTATGGTGCAAAAGCATCAAATGGGGTAGTGGTTATCGAAACCATCAGGCCAAAAGCGGGCGAACTTCAGTTTACTTATTCTAATGATTTTAGGATAGAAAATCCTGATTTATCGGCCTATAACATGATGAATGCTACTGAAAAACTGGAATTTGAACGTTTGTCTGGCAGGTACATTACTGCTGATGCCAATCCTTCACAACAGGTTTTTTTAGATCAGCTTTATAATTCTCATCTGGCCAATGTAAAAAGAGGGGTTGACAGTTACTGGCTTAGTGAACCGCTGCAAACAGGTTATACGAACAACTCATCAATTTTTGTTCAGGGTGGAGATAATGCTTTTACCTACGGGGTGGGGATGAACTACAAAACCCAAACCGGGGCAATGAAAGGATCGGGTAGGGATAGTTATAGTGGCAGTATCAATCTTACCTATAGAAAAAACCGGCTGAATGTAAATAATGTGACTTACATCAGGGGATATACAGCAACAAATTCTCCTTATGGATCATTTTCTAATTATGTGAATGCCAATCCTTATTATGAAAAAAATTATACCGAGCGTTATCTGGAAGTTACAAGACAAACGAATGGTACCGAGATAAAAGTGAACAACCCGCTTTACGATGGCACTTTGCCACAAAAAGACCTCATTAAAAACCTGGAAATCCAAAATAATTTAAACATTAACTATGATCTTACCAAAGATTTAAGGTTGAACGGTGCACTTCAGATTACCAAGGGAAATACCAATGGCGAAATGTTCAGAGCCCCTGAGAGCAGCGATTTTGAAGATACACCGCTATTGAAGAAAGGTACTTATCGCGATCGGCGCTTAAGCAATTTATCTTATCAGGCCAATGTGCTGTTAACCTATTACAAGGCCATTGCAGAAAAACATGTAATAAATGCGAATTTCAGGGCTTCAGTAAATGAAATCAATAACAATAGTTTTGTTACGGTTTCAGAAGGTTTCCCTCAGGGAAGCACAGGCAACCCCCGCTTTGCTTATGGGTATGCCGAAAACGGAGCGCCATCGGCAGAATCTTCAGTATACAGAACCGTAAATGGTACATTTTCTGGCAACTATGCCTATGATAACAGGTACCTGGCCGATGCTTCTTATCGTTTAGATGGCTCAACAGCTTTTGGATCGAACAAACAATTTTCTCCTTATTACTCAGTGGGTTTGGGTTGGAACATCCATAACGAAAGTTTTTTTAAAGGCAGCAGCTGGATAAACAGGCTAAAACTTTACGGTAATATGGGTATAACTGGTAACCAGAATTACGGAACGGTAACCTCGGTATCGGTTTACAATTATAACAGCAATACCAATTATAACCAATTTGGGCAGGGCATCAGTTTAACCACACTGGGCAATCCCGATCTTGCTCCTCAAAAAACTACACAGATTAGTACAGGCCTTGATTTTATGCTTTTTAATAACCGATTTACGGGTTATATCAACGCTTACCGCAAAAAAACCGACCCTTTGGTAGTTGCAGTCGATCTGCCATCATCAACAGGTGTGTTCAGCTATCCGTTTAATGCAGGTGCTTTAACCTATAGGGGGGTAGAAGCTAAATTAAACTATTCGCCCATATATAATACGGCAAAAAGAATTGTACTGATGTTTGGCTTAACCGGGTCGATGTACAAAAGCAAATACAGCGGATTTGGAAATACACTCAACTCTTTAAACAAACAACAGGAATTAAATAAATCGACTCTAAGATTTACGGATGGATATAGTGCTGAAACCATTTGGGCCATCAAATCATTAGGGATTGATCCTGCCACAGGGCGGGAAATCTTCTTAACGCCCGGTGGTCAGTATACATTTGATTATAGTGCGGCAAATATATCTCCGGTTGGAAACACTACGCCAACTGTTGAAGGAGTGATTACCACTAATTTTATGTTTAAAGGATTTAACCTGGGTATAAACCTGCGCTATAAGTTAGGGGGCGATATATTTAATCAGGCCTTATTCGATAAAGTAGAAAATATCAGTTTTTCGAGCATTACCCTCAATCAGGATAAAAGAGCCCTTTACGACAGGTGGCAAAAACCGGGTGATGTGGCACAGTTCAAATCTATTTCACAAACTTCTACCACACCCATTTCATCGCGTTTTGTACAAAAAGAAAATACCTTAACGGGCGAGTCGATTAACATTGGATACACCTTCGATGGCAAGATATGGCTTAAAAAACTGGGTTTAAGGTCATTTAATATCAACGCATTAGCCAATGATATTTTCACGGCATCAACGGTAAGGCGTGAGCGCGGAATAGACTATCCGTACGCTAAAACAGTAGCATTTAGTTTCAGGGCTTCATTTTAACCACTATATAAATGAAAAAGAATTATAAAAAAATATTAGCATTCGGAGTCATGACTATGATGTTATTCGGCTCCTGCAAAAAATTTCTTGATGTTCAACCTGAAGATAAGGTTTTGGAAAATCAGGTTTTTACCAGTAAAACGGGGATTCAAACGGCATTAAATGGTTTGTACATTAATTTGGCAAAAGCCGATCTTTATGGAGAAAACCTTACTTTATCAACCGTTGATATATTGGCACAGCGCTATAATGTGCCTTCTACACATCGCTTATATAAAATTGCATCTTACGCCTATACTGATGCACCTGCAACCACAACATTCGATGCGATCTGGACACAAGCTTATTCCAATATTCTAAACGTTAATACATTTTTAGAGAACATGGAGAAATACAGTGGCGTGCTGGATACCAAAACAGAGGCCCAATTTAAGGGTGAAGCCATGGCAATGAGGGCCTTATTACATCTGGACCTTCTTCGCCTTTTTGGGCCAAAATACTCTTCTGCCGATTCCACCAAACAATCGATCCCTTATTACGAAAATAGTCAAACGAAGATTAATCCACTTTTGCCGGCAAACCAGGTCATGCAGAAAATATTGAACGATCTTTTACGGGCAGAAACATTGCTTAAAGATGATCCCATTATCACATCTGGTGTAAACCTGCCTGCTGCAAACGCAGATATAGACTTTGTAAAAAACAGCAGAAACTATCGCCTAAATTATTATGCAGTTAAAGGCCTCGAGGCACGAAGCTACCTGTACAAAGGGGATAAAGTTTCGGCGCTGTCGGCAGCCAAATCGGTTATTCAGCAGGCTGATAAATTTAAATGGACCACCACCACCAATGCCTTAAGTGAGAAAGTTAACCCCGACCGGGTATTTTCTACCGAAATGATTTTTGGCATTATGAATACCCAGTTGTACAACAGTTACCTAGGTATATTTGATCCGGCCGTTAGCGACGCAAATATTCTGGCACCAGCTGCAGCAAGATTAACCGCCGTTTTTGAGTCAAACGAAAGTGATTACAGGTACAATTTAAACTGGCAGATTCCGGCTACAGGAATAAAGAGCTATCGCACTTTTTATAAATATGCTGATGTAGTAGATAAAACCAAAAACTTCAGGTTTACCATTCCATTGTTAAAAATCAGCGAAATGTATTACATCGCTGCCGAATGCGAGCCCGTTGCAGCCGATGGGATTAATCAGTTAAATATCGTCCGTTTTAACCGTGGTCTTACCAACCTGGCTGTAACGGTAAATGTAAACACCGAATTACAGAAAGAATATCAAAAAGAATTTTTTGGCGAGGGGCAGCTTTTTTATTACTACAAACGCAGAAATGTAAGCTCGGTAGGAAATGGTACCGGCAGTGGAAATATTACCATCATCCCGGTTGTGCCGCTACCATTGTCAGAAAGTCAATATCGTTAAGCTCAAAAAATAAAGCAATGAAAAAAATTAAATTTTATGCAGCAGGTTTGCTCCTGATGATATTGGCCAATGCCTGCGAGAAAAAATTAGAAAGCTATCAGGGTAAAAACGACATCTATTTTAATGATGCAGCCAGATTACCAGCCTTTTCTGGCGATGCGATCAAAGATTCTACGATCATGTCGTTTTCGTTAGCAAAAAATACCGATTCGATAGTAAATATGATCATTAAAACCACAGGAACTGTTTCAGACCAGGACCGGTTGTATAAATTGACTATCGATCCTGCTTCAACAGCTGTTGCCGGAAAACATTTTGATTTCCTTCCAACAACTTTCAGTATCAAGAAAAATAAACTTCAGGATACGGTAAAAATCAGGTTCCGCCGAACTGCTGATATGCAGCTTCAGAATTTTACCCTGTTTTTTAATCTGGAAGCAAATGAAAATTTTGCCACAGAAATGAGGGATAAGGTGATTAATACAACTACCGGGCAAAAGCTGAGTTTTATAAAATACAGGTGGTTTGTAAATGACATCATAAAAAAACCTGCGCGTTGGCTGGATGGTTACTTTGGCACTTTTACCCGAAAAAAACTCAGTTTAATCGCTCAGGTACTTGGTGTGGAGCCATCGTACATCGATACCAGCATATCGGTTGCCGAAATGACTGCTTTTGGGAAATTTATGCAAAGGTACCTGAATGAGCAAAAGGCCGCAGGAAATACCATTTATGAAGATGATGGGTCGGAAATGATCATGGGTGTATCGGTTCAATAATTCTACTCTAAAATTAATGATTATGATTTTCAAAAAATACATGATAATCGCAGCATTTTGCATCGTAGCCATTTTTAGTGCCTGCAAAAAGGATCTGGGAAATTACAATTACAACGAAATAAACGAGCTGTCAACCGTTGGTGGCATCGCTACCGATTTAACTGCTGTATATGGTAAGCAATTTGTTTTAAAACCCGATTTAAAATTTACAGAAGATGCCGGTGCCGACGAATCTAGGTATACTTACGAATGGTCTTACATCGGACCAAATGGATTAGGTGGAAGTAAACTTTTTGTTTTGGCCACCTCGAAAAATCTCGATGTAAAAATGACGGTTATTGCCGGAACTTACCAGTTTTATTATTCGGTAACCGATAAAAATTCGGGTATTAAATTCAGGTATCCATTTACGCTAAAAGTAGTAAATGAAATTAACGAAGGCTGGATGATGATGTGTGATGTATCGGGCAAAGCAAGAGTAGATATGCTTTCGCTCAATACTGCCGGGGAGTTCGACCTGATAACAGATTTATTGGCTACAACAGGATCTGAATTAAAACTGGAAGGGAAACCTGTTATGGCTTACACCTATAGCACGGGTTTATTGGTTGGTCCGGATCAGATTAGTTATGGTTTATATTTTGGCACTGATAAAAGCACTCAAAAAGTCGATCCAAATACCTTTAAATGGACAAAAACCATGGGGCTAACTTACGAAATGTTCGGAAATGTACCCGAAGCATTTTATGCCGATATAATTAAGCAGCGTGCCAGTGGGGCATCTTATATGATTGGTAAGGGAAATGCCTATTATTATGAGCGGGTACAGAATATTTACTATTCAGCCCCGATAAATTACATTGCCTCCGAACAGAAGGAATTTAAAGTGGCACCTTTTATTGCGGGCAACCATCTGATTGTTGCCAGTGCCCATGCCGTATTTTATGATACCACCAACCGCAGGTTTGTAAAGCACGCGGGCAGTGCGGCTACTTGTGCTACTATTCCTGACCCGGCAGATGCCCAAAAACTATTCAGTTTTACTACCGGCATGGATTTAATTTACATGCAATGGGTAGGCTTTAACGGAGGGGAAGTTTTTAGTGTGCTTAAAGATCCCAACTCTTCAAAAAGATTGCTGGCCAGATTTAATAGCGGAAATAACGCACAATCTTACTATGCAGAAATTTTAGCGACAGATTTTGCCAATGCAGAATTTTATGCCGTTAGTCCTGATTTAGGTTACATTTTCTACAGCGTGGGCGGAAAGGTTTATGAGTACGATATGTCGTTAAAAACAACAAAGCTCATGTTGGATCTGGGTACCAAAAAAATCTCTTTCTTACAGTTTTACGAGTTTAAAAATACCACGAAATATAAAGATTCGAACAAACTAATGATTGGTGCTTACGATGCCGCATTACCCGAAGGCCAGAATGGAAGCCTTGGCATTTATACTGTGCCGCCGGTAAACGGAGATCTGGTGCTGTACAAAAGCTACAGCGGCTTCGGAAAAATCAAAAGCTTGACCTACCGAGAGCGTTAATCAATTCTTCAAACAAAACATATAATTAAACCAATGAAAATTAAAACACTATTAAGTGCACTTTTGTGCATCACAAGCATTGCTGCAATGGCGCAACTGCCCGTTGAAGTTAAGGGGTTGTTCAAGAAAAAAAGGATCTCTGCCGTAAAACTGTTTAAAGTAAAAGATGGTAAGACAGTAGAAATTGCCAATGCCAATCCAAGCGCGAATGGTCAATTTGGCTTCTTATTCTATCCCGAGTACGAAGGATTATACGTAATCGGTACTGGAAATGAGAATGGCCCCAATGATAACTACAAATTTTACTTTAAGGGTGGCGAACAGTTATCGGTTAACCTGCTCGATTCGAGTTATGTGTTAACGGGTAAACTAAATTCAAAAGAAAATGTGGTATTAACGCAATGGCACGACCTAACTTTTCCATTGGAACAAAAAGCGATCAACTTTATGAAGGTACAGAGCACCTTTGTAGATTATTTCCCTGAGCAGGAAGAAGTTGTGGCCAAAACCAAAGCTTTCTTAAATGGAAAAACAACCGGAAATGCCAGGTTTGATAAAGAGATCAAGACTATAATGGCTTGGGATTTGGCAAGTTATGCAACCAATTTTTTAAATACTCCCCGCTCGGCACACCCTTCGGTAGAAGAGTATAGCAATTTTTATAGTACGATAAAAGCAGAGGATTTTGCCAAAACAACCAATAAGGTATATAGTTATCCGTGGGGATTCCGTACACTATCTGCAATCATCAGCGTAAACATGCGTCAACAAGGAAAAGCCTATAAAAGAGGCGTTGAGGGGGTTGATCTTTTTGCTTCGTTCGTTCCGAACGATACATTGAAAGGCGATCTGGCTTTAGATAATGCAGCAGGATATAAAACAATAGGTGATTATCAAACCTTAATGGCAAAATATGATAAGTATGTAATTACCAAAGCACAAAAAGAGCGTAGCAGCAACATCATGAACCCTTTGTTAACCTACAAACCGGGAACCGATGCTTACGAGTTTTCTTATGCAGACAACACAGGTAAAATGTACAGCATGAAAGACTTTAAAGGAAAAGTGGTGTTGGTTGATACCTGGGCAACCTGGTGCGGACCCTGCAAGGCAGAAATACCATATCTTAAAAAATTAGAAGAAGAAATGAAAGGTACCGATGTGCAGATCATCAGCTTATCTACCGATGCCGAAAAAGACAAAGAAAAATGGCTTAAAATGATCAAAGATGAGAATTTAGGTGGTTTACAGCTTTTTGCCGGAGGTCCGGGAAATGAGTTTTCCAAATATTATAAAATCAATACCATCCCGCGCTTTTTAGTTTTCGATAAACAGGGCAAAATTGTAACGGTCGATTCTCCGCGACCATCGCAGCCAGAACTTAAAGCCTTGCTTCAAAAAACACTCGCTAATTAGTGCTCAAGCCTTTGCCGCAATACCGGTGGCAGGGCTTTTTTATATATTTTCAATTATCCCTAATGATTACAATAAAAAACTTATTGCTGGCAACGCTTTTGTTCCTTTTTATCCCTGAGTTAAGCCTGCAAAAAGATACCATACAGATCAGCGGGACATTGAGAGGGCTTAAGAACAAATCGGTATGGATTTCATTTTCGGATGATAGTGGCATTTCTCGAAGCTATAAAACCAATGGCAGTAACGATTTTTTCACCTTAAAAGTTCCTAAACAGCGAAAGTTAATTTCGGCCAACCTGAATATTTCTTCGGAAAAAGTCAAATCAACGCTGTTGCTGTTCATCAATAACCAGAACATCAGGGTATGGGGCGAAATTTCGGATCTGCCCTCGGCAAAAATCTCCTATACAAAAAAAGGCAGTTAACCATCTACCCAACAATGAAATTTAAAATTCTAACCATCGTGGGCCTGTTCTTTTGCCCAATAATTGCACAGGCACAGAATAATGCCCAAGCACTTATCAGCCATTTGAATGTGCTTTTCCGCACAAAATCTGCTGAAACCATAAAAGATGATTTAAGCGTCGGTTTCTCTATTGCAGCATATACCAGACCATCCGCAGAAGGAATGCTAAAAACCATTTTGCAGCGTTATGCCTGCGATTCTGTTCAACTTAAAAACGAAATAAAAACCGCTGACGGAATCCAACTTACCATCATGCCTTTCAATAAAGGTAAAGCAGGGAAGGAAAGCGGAGTTTATGTAGATTCTGATTACAAGCTGCGTTACATTGATATATTCGACCAGCTTTATGGTATGAACCGATATAAAAAATCCCTTTTGGTGGCTAAAATTCCTTTTGAAGTTCAAGATGGATCGATTATTTTAACCGTTAAGGTAAATAACAGCCAACGGCCTTTAAAGTTGCTTTTTGATACCGGTGCCGATGGAATGGCCATTACAAAATCACTTGCCGATTCGGTAGGAATTAAAGCTACACGTCAGCAAGGCACTTCGGTGGTGGGTGGCAACATGCAGATATCCGTTTCAGAAGGTAATACCATTCAGCTCGATACTTTTGTGCTGAAAAACCAGCGTTTTGCCCTGTTTCCCGAAATGCATAAAGGCAGCGATGATATCATCGGGAACAGCATAGCCAAAAACTACATTACCAAAGTAGATTTCGATAAGAAAGAACTTTACCTGTACAATTTCGGCGATTACCAGTATAATGATCAAGGGACTTCTGTTCCTGTTAGTTTGCCAGCCGGTTTGTTTATCATCCCTGGTGAGGTAAGCGTTATGCCAGGGCAGGCGAATGCCGGAGAATTTGTGTTTGATACCGGTGCCTCGTACAACCTGATCTGTTTCAGACCCTTTGTTAAAAAGAATAAACTGCTGGTAAGCGGTTTTAAGCCCGAATACAATGGTACAACCACCAGTATGGGCATGAGCACGCCTACGTACAGTGGAAAAGCGGCGGCATTCTCTTTTGCCAACATGCCCAAGCTGACAAATTTCCCGGTTACCCTAATGGCGGGAGGTGGTCAGAGCGAAAACTGGAATCCTGGTTTTGATGGCTCTATCGGCATCCGCACTATTGGAAGGTATAATTTTACCATTAACATGCAGAAAAAGGAGATTCATTTTGTACCGAACCATACCTTAAATTTTCCCAATGATTTTGTTTTGGGTGCGTATTTATTCGGCTTCGATCAGGATGGAAAATTAAAATTATTAAGCATAGTGGCTCCGGTGGAAGGTGAAACGATAAAAGCGGGACAGGTGATTGAAGATATTGATGGAGTTGCCACATCAGTTCTACTTAAAGACAGCAAGAAAATGCTTTTGGTTTTAGAAGCCCCATCGGGTAAAACATTTAAAATTTCTTATACCGTAAACGGTGAAAAACAAAATATATCCATAACCAAAAAATAATTATACAGATGAAAAAATTACTCCATACACTTTGTTTATGGCTGGCTGCTTTTGGTTGCTTTGCGCAAAGCCAATCGTTAAATAGCGTATTGCAGCAAGCCAAGAAAGAGAACAAACTCATTTTTGTCGACTGTTACTTCACAGGATGCATTCCATGTGCTCAAATGGATGAAAATGTTTTTCCAAATGCTGCTGTAAAAGCAGAAATGGATAAAAATTTCCTGATGCTTAAAGTCGATATTTTTAAAGATAAACTAGGCGATACCCTAAAAGTGCAGCACATTTTAAATGGTTTCCCAACTTTTTTAATTTTAAATGGAGATGGAAAGTTAATCAGTTCATCATCGGGATATAAAGATCCTGGAAATTTAATCGCATTGTTTACCAGCGCACGCCAGAAGGCAAGCGAACATCAGTTTTTATCTGGTTTTTCGACAAAATACGAAGAAAAGAAATACCCGGCCTTTTATATAGAATTCTGTAAAACAAGGAAAGGGCTGTCAGGCAGTACTTTGGCTGCTTATAGTGATACGGTAAAAAACTTTAAGGCCGAGAATGCCTTGTTGCCTTATTTGGTTTCGCGATCGGCTGATGAAAAGGCAATTGCAACTATTTTTTCTGATTATAATGGTTTCGCATCTCTTTATGGTGAGGATGTATTACAACCTGTAATAGATTATGGATTAACGCAAAGGCTATTTAAAACATTAAAAACAGATTTAGATGATCTTGCTTTTGAAAGTTTTTTGGCAAGTCAGAAAAAATATTTTTCAGATAAAACCTGGAAAATATGCCTTCAAACCTTAGGCAACAAATACTTTTTGAGTATGAAAAAAGATACTGCAGGTTTTCTGAAATTCTCAATCAAAAATCCGGTTTTATATCAATATCACTTCAATGCGCTTTACAGTACGCTATTGGTTAAAAATGGTTTTACACCAGAAATTACCAAACTCTTTTGTCAATGGGCTGATGCCATTGTTACAGAAGATAGCGGTCTTGAGTTTATGAAAACTGCTGCGGCAATACATAAAAAAGCCCAGAATGAGGCTGGTTATAACAAATTTATAAAAATGGTTGCCACATATAGCAGCAGGTATAAAATGAAAGCAGAACTGATAGAACCGATGGGCTCGAAATAAATAAGAAATTACATCATGTAGAAGTGGTGGAATATTGAATAGTTAATGATCAAAGTAGCTTATCCGGATGGGTAAGCTTTTTGTTTTTGTTCATATAATGGTTACATTAACTTTATTTTGTTTTCGGGCTAAAAATCTACTTTTGAATTTTCATCCGCATAATAAAGCCAGCATGACTTTAAGATCTCTATAGAATGATTGATTATGATGGCTTCAAAATAAAAACCAAAACATGAAACGAGTACTTATTCCTGCACTGATGTTGTTCATTTTTACTGCTTCTTTTGCCCAAAAATTTAACTGGAACAAAAACCAGGTAATCGCGCACCGTGGCGCCTGGAAGAAAAATAATTTCCCTCAGAATTCCATCGCTTCTTTAAACGAGGCCGTAAAACTTGGCTGTTATGGCTCAGAGTTCGACGTATGGATGACGGCAGACGGTGTTTTGGTGATTAACCACGATCCGGAATTTCAGGGTTTAACCATCGAAAAAGTTAGCTATAATGAGTTATTGACTAAAACCATGACCAATGGCGAGAAGATCCCAACTTTAGAGGCTTATTTGCTCGAAGGAAAAAAACAGAAAAGTACGAAACTGATTTTGGAGATCAAACCATCACTCATCAGTAAAGAACGCGGTATTGACGTCACCAATAAATCCGTAGAAATGGTGCAGAAGTTAAAAGTTACCGATTGGGTTGAATACATCAGTTTTGATTACGATTACTGCAAACGTGTTTTAGCTTTATTGCCAAAAGCAAAAGTGGCTTATTTAAGAGGCGAAATCAGTGCCGAGCAGATGAAAGCCGATAAATTAACGGGTGTTGATTATCATTATAGTGTTTACCAAAAAGACAACTGGATCGAAAACGCGCAAAAACTGGGTTTAACTGTAAATGCCTGGACGGTAAATACAGCACCGGAGATGCAGTGGCTTTTAGCCCACAAGGTAGATTACATTACCACTAACGAGCCTGAATTGCTTTTCGAAGAGATTAAAAAAACGCCGGCTGCGCAAGGGTGGAAATTAAAATGGGCCGATGAATTTGATGATGCCGGATTGCCTTTAACCAAAAACTGGAGTTATGATGTGGGTGGTAAAGGCTGGGGAAATAACGAGCTTCAATATTATACCGATGCTGATAGTGCAAATGCCGTGGTAAAAAAAGGAAACCTGAATATTACTGCGATAAAAGCTGATAAAGAGGCCAACCATTATACCTCGGCCAGGCTGGTAACCAAAAACAAATTCGACTTTAAATACGGCAGGGTAGAAGTGCGCGCCATGTTGCCAAAAGGCAGGGGTTTGTGGCCTGCAATTTGGGCATTACCAACTGATTGGAAATATGGTAACTGGCCAAAAAGCGGCGAAATTGATATTATGGAACATGTGGGCTACGATCCTGATAGCGTTCATGGAACCGTGCATACCGAAAAATTTAACCACGTCATCAAAACTCAGGTCGGTAAAGCTTTAAAAGTAAATAATCCTTATACCGAGTACCATGTTTATGCCATAGAATGGTTTGCCGATCGCATCGACTTCTTTATCGACGATCAAAAATACCTCACTTTTAGCAATACCAAAAAAGGATCGGGTGATTGGCCTTTCGATCAGAATTTCCACGTGATTTTAAATGTAGCTGTTGGTGGCGGCTGGGGTGGAAAAAAAGGTGTTGATGATGCTGTTTTCCCGGCAACCATGAAGGTTGATTATGTAAGGGTGTTTCAGAAGTAACGTTGGTTCGTTTAAAAGGTTAACCGGTTAATTGTTTAAATTGGTTAACTGAAAATTACAAACTGCCAATTGAAAACAGGGAAAATATTTTATTGCTGGATTGTTTATTGTTGGATAGATTGCATAATCGACTTTGGGCTCGAGACTAAGGACTTCGGACTAATTTGAACTATAAATTTAACTGTCAACTGAAAAATGCTAACTGAAAACTATAACTTGCGGTATCTAAGCTATATTGTATAATTTATGGACTCACGTAGAGAATTTTTAAAAAAAGCGGCCTTGTTTGCCGGGGCCACGGGCATGGCCAATACTTTGCCCAGTTCGGTGCTAAAAGCCATGTCGATTAACCCAGAGCCAGGCAGCACCTTTTATGATGCAGAACACATTGTTTTTTTGATGCAGGAAAACAGGTCGTTCGACCATATGTTCGGTAAAATGAAAGGCGTTCGTGGCTTTAATGATCCACATCCGCACATACAGCCGGATGGTAACAAAGTTTGGCTCCAAAAAGATGGTCAGGGTTATACTTATGCCCCCTTTCATGTCGACATTAACAAAACGAAAATTACCTGGCAGGGTGGTTTGCCACACTCGTGGAACGATCAGGTTGCCGCGCGTAATGGCGGTCGTTATGATAAGTGGCTACCCGTAAAAACACCGATGACTTTGGCTTATTACGATCGGAATGATATTCCTTTCTATTATGCCATGGCCGATGCCTTTACGATATGTGATCAGCATTTTTGTTCTTCATTAACCGGAACAACACCAAACCGCCTCTTCTTTTTCACCGGAACCATTCGTGGAGAGAAAAGCGCAAACCGTGTGGCAGTAGTGAACAATGATCAGGCGGAATCGCAGAACAATGTATTTGTTGACTGGCCAACTTTTCAGGAAACGTTGGAAGATAATGGCATTGACTGGCGCATTTACCAAAACGAACTTTGGACATCAAGACTTCCGGAAGGCGAAATAGACGATTGGTTGGGGAATTACGGCGATAATCCTGTTGAATACATCAGCAGGCACAATGTTAAATTATCAGCTTATTTTAGAAAAAATGGTGATAATACCGTTAAACCTGCCTTAACAGCTAAAGAAGTTCAGGAGAAATACGATAAATTATCTCAAAAGGAAAAAAACCTGATTGATAAGGCCTTTACGACTAATATTTCTCAAAAAGATTACCTGGAACTGGAGCCTTTCACCTTTAAAAACGATCAGGGTCAATCAGAAACCATCAATGTTCCAAAAGGGGATATTTTCCACCAGTTTAGAAAAGATGTAGACAGCGGAAAACTGCCAACCGTTTCCTGGTTAGTGGCTCCACAGCGTTTTTCTGATCATACCAGTTCTCCTTTATATGGAACGTGGTATGTAAGTGAGGCTTTGGATATTTTAACGAAAAACCCAGAGGTTTGGAAAAAAACGATCTTTGTTTTAACCTACGATGAAAATGATGGTTATTTCGATCACCAGCCGCCTTTTGTAGTTCCGAATCCTGATGATCCGGGCAGTGGGAAAGTATCTTCCGGAATCAACTATGCAACAGATTTCGAAGCCCGGAAGGGGAGTCCGATTGGTTTGGGTTACCGTGTACCTTTGGTTATTGCTTCGCCATGGAGCAAGGGCGGTTTTGTAAATTCGCAGGTTTTCGACCATACCTCTTCATTGATGTTTATGGAAAAATGGCTGGCCAAAAAAACGGGGAAAGCTGTTAAAAGTAACAACATCAGCGATTGGCGCAGAAATATTTCCGGCGATTTAACTTCCGTATTCAGACCCTACAACGGTGAAGAGATTAAATCTCCTGAGCCCTTAAAACGCGATGTGGTGGTAACCAATATTGGTAATGCTAAAAACAAACCCGCACAGGTTGGTCCAACGGCCCTGAATAAAACCGAGGTAGCTAAAATCAATAAATTCGAATCCTTTTCACGTGAAACATCAATCCATGCGCCTAAACAGGAGAATGGAACTAAACATGCCTGCGCACTGCCTTACCACTTAATGGTAGATGCAAATGTGGTGAACAACGAAATCGAGCTTACTTTCCAATCGGCCAAAACCTTATTCGGCAGTGAAACCGAAAGTATTGGCGCGCCGTTCAACATGAATACCATCGCCAAATTTAAAGGGGTGGTGGGTAAAACCTGGGCTTATGCGGTAAAGGCTGGCGATACGCTGAAAGACAATATCAAAATAGATGATTTCGATAACGAAGCTTACGACCTTGCCATCAGCGGGCCTAATGGTTTCTACAGGAATTTTTCCGGAAGTAAAAAGAATCCTCAGGTTGTCATCAAAGCTTATCCCGAACAAAGCGGTTTGGTAAGTAAAAAACTTAACGGAAACCTTGTTTTTGCCATAGAGAACAAAAGTGCTGTTTTAATTACCCTCCAAATAATAGATAACAAATATAAAACAGGTATTAAAACAGTAAGCATAAAGGCGAAATCGAGTGCCAGTGCCGTGTTTAACCTCGCAAAAAATGCCAATTGGTACGATTTCAGTATTGTACAAACAGGCAATACTGTTTTTAAGCAACGTTATGCCGGTAAAATAGAAACCGGAGAAATTACCCAAACCGATCCATATATGGGTAACGCATAAAATATCCCCCAAAAAGGGGGATGGCTTTTGAAAGAAATTATGCTTATTTTGTATTGTATGTGCAGTAAACTGTCTATAGTCAAGATAAATCTCATAATTTCTTTCATTTTGGTTTGTAGCCTTCAGCTATCGGCCCAAAGCTATAACTTTACCAATTACAGTTTAAAAGATGGCCTGCCACAATCGCAGGTAATGGTTATTTACCAGGCAAAAGACAGAACGCTCTGGTTGGGTACTTTTGGGGGCGTAAGCAATTTCGACGGAAAAGTATTTACTTCTTATAGCAAAGCCGATGGCTTGAGCTCAAATTCTGTAAACTGCATCCTTGAAGATAACCAGAGGCAGGTCTATTTTGGAACCGAGGTGGGGATCAATGTGCTAAAAAAGGGAAAAATAAGCACTATATTTTCAGGGAAAAACGTAAGCCATCTGTTAAAAGATAAGCAGGGTACTATTTGGGGAGTTACCGAACATAAACTTTTTAAAATTGAAAAAGGCAAGCTTGCTTTCTATCCTTTAGGAGGATTATATGTAAATGCCATTAATGCCGATCAATATGGAAATCTTTATGCGGTTGTTGCAGAAAAAGGGATTTATCAGCTCAAAAATAACAATTGGGTCATTTATCAGGAATTGCCGGCCGAAATTAGTGCGCTATCCATCAGAAAAATCCTTTTCGACCAGAAAAACAGGAACAAAGTTTACCTGTTAACCTACCGTAGCGGTATTTATGTGGTTGAAAATGGAATGACCAAACCTTTTTTTAAAAATCCAGCCATTGATACCTATTACGCTTTAGCGCAGGATAACAAAGGCAACATGTGGGTGGGTTCTGAAAAAGGCGCATACCTTATCCATAAAAATGGTTCTTTTATTTATTTTAATGCGGAAAACGGGCTGAGCGATAATCAGGTAAACGAGATTTTTAGCGATGCAGAAAACAATGTCTGGATTTCCTGTTTCAGTGATGGGATTTATAAGTATGAGGGTGATGCTTTTATTCGCTATAATAAATTTAAAGGTCAGAATATTGCTTACCCTATAAGCGGGATTGCTGCGGATAAAAACGACAACCTATGGTTTGGCACCTATAATAAAGGGGTGTTTAAGTACGACGGCAAAAAAGTAGTACAGATCGATAATCCGGTTTTCAAGGATAAAAAAATCTATTTCGTTTATGCCGATAGAGCAAAAAACATCTGGATATCAACTTATGGTAACGGCGTTTGGAAATACGATGGTCAAAAATTTTCGCAGGTATTAAAGCCCGAACGTTTTGATAACAGTTGTATTGGAGAGGATAGTGAAGGCGGCATCTGGATAAACGGATTAAAATCATCCACTTATTTAAAAGATGGGAAAATTGAAAAAATAACCGGATTTGAAGGCTATTCTTCCTGCATTTTTCCTTATCCCTTAAGTAAAGATAGTGTGCTGTTGGGAACCTCTAATGGCGTTACGCTCATCAGAAATAAAAAAATCGACCATACTTTCCAGATTAAAGCACTTAGCCGTATACATATATTAAGCATCCTTAAACATGGTGATAACCTGGTTTTTGCAACGCTGGGAGATGGGATCATCACCTGGAACCTCAAAACAAAAGAAATTAAACGTTATGTAGTCGCCAACGGACTTAACTCTAATGATATTTATAGCCTGGCCACTGATAATGGTGGAAATTTATGGGCGGGAACAGGACGTGGAATCAATAAGTTAACCTTCAATAAACAGGAGCAACGCTACGATGTTTTTAGAGATCATGCGTTAATTGTAGAGTGTAATCAAAATGCGATTATCAATTACAAAAACAATATTTTGGTGGGGACCATCAACGGGCTGATCCAATGCAAAATTGTACCCCAAAGCCAGAACAAAAAAAGCCCTTTTATCCATATTCAGCAGGTCAGTGTTTTTCATAAAAATGACCGGTCGAAAGATCTTTCTATTGATTTAAACCGCAGAAACGATGGCTTTTACAAGTTAAACTATAGTCAGAACCACATTTCAATCAGTTTTAAAGGCGTGTACCTCACAAACCCCGAAAGTGTACTTTACCGTTATAAGCTGGTTGGGATAGATAACGATTTTAGTAAACCTGTACCCAATACAGAAATTGAATATTCTGCCATCAGGCCCGGAAGTTATACTTTTCAGGTATATGCCATTGCAAACGGTCAACAATCCAATATCGAACAGTTTAGTTTTACCATTGTACCGCCTTATTACGATACTGTTTTGTTCAAGATTATTGCTTTTCTGGTGATGATCTTTTTGATCTGGCTTATTTTCTACCTCATTTTTAAAACCCGTGAAAGGAAAAAATACCAGTTCGAAAAATTAAAATTAAAAGAGCAGGAAAAAATCAGGAAACAGACTGCAGAAGATTTTCATGATGATATTGGCAATAAATTAACCCGTATTAATGTTTTATCGGAACTTTTAGATAAAAAAGTAGATGGCGCAGAAAAAGACCAGAAAGAACTGATCCGCTTGATCAGGGAAAATGCAGGCTTGCTTTATACCGGCACAAAAGATATCCTTTGGGCCCTGGATCCGCACAGTGATAATCTTTTCGAAATTTTGGTACACATTAAAAACTTTGGCATTGATTTATTCCAGAATACAGGCGTTGATTTTAAAATGGAAGGGGTATTGCCCAAGTACCAAAAGTTGCACCTATCTATGGAGTTTAACCGCAACCTGACGCTTATTTTTAAGGAAATGCTCAATAATGTATTAAAACATGCAAAAGCTACACAGGTGCTCATTATGGTTATCGAAACGGATCACCATACCATCAACATTTTAACCACGGATGATGGCCAGGGTTTCGATCTCGAATCCGTTGAAAGGGGAAGAGGTTTAAACAATATTCAAACACGTTGTAAACGGATAAAATCTACTTTCCAGATTTCTTCTATGAAAGGAAAAGGGACCACAACCACAATTTCTACCCGGATTCCTGTCACAAAATAGCATAAAAGCCGTCTAATCATTAAACACACCCAAAATGAACCATACTATACGAATTGTTTTAATAGAAGACGATGATATTTTAAGAATGGGCTATGAGTCGCTATTAACTGATATAGAAGATTTTACCGTTGTAAATTCTTACGCATCATACGATTTGGCCAGGAAACATCTAGATGCCGATCAGCCGGATGTAATCCTGCTTGATATCCAGATGCCAGGTACAAATGGTTTACAGGCATTGCCCTTTATCAAAAAAACTTTGCCAAATGCCCATATCATCATTTTAACCGTATTCGATTCGCCCGAACTCGTCTTCGAAGCTTTAACCATGGGGGCGGGCGGTTACCTCACCAAAAATTCGAGTGCGGCAAAAATTATCGATGCCGTTAGGGAAGTAAGTACAGGCGGCGGTGCCATGAGCACCAATGTAGCGCGGATTGTGATGCATTCTTTTCAAAAGAACCTGAACTCTCCATTAACCAAAAGAGAAACAGAGATATTGGACAGGATAGCCAACGGACAAACCAAACCTCAAATTGCCAATGATCTTTTTATCGACCAGGAAACGGTAAGGAGCCATGTAAAAAATATCTACATCAAACTCGATGTAAACTCAAAGGCCGAAGCCATTAAAACAGCAAAAGAAAAGCGTTTTATTTAAGCTATAAGAATCTGCCTTTAAAAAATAATGCTAAAATCACCCTTTTTGGGTGATCCTTCCTTTTCAATTCCGCTTTAATTTTACACCATACAATTAAACGGAATAATGAGTCCCTCTGCTAAATTCTTTTATGTGCAAGTGAAGCAACTAAATGATGCGGGGGCCTTTTATGCCAATTGTTTAGGGATGCCTACGGAAGCAACCACGCTTCCCGGCCAGGAAAAAGGAATATTGGTTAAGGCAGACTGCGAAACCAATATTTTTCTTTCGGAACATCGGCATCAAAACCAGACCAATAAAATTGTATTGCAAAGTGATGATTGCCTGGAAGATTATTGCAGGTTAAAATCGAGAGGAGTTGTTTTTAAAAAAACACCATCTTATTTAAGCGAGGGTTTAAGTGCTGCATTTTCTGATCCCTATGGTAACGAATTTATCATTTTAGAACAGCGTAACTATAATGAAGATTAATGGCATGAGGTACGTTAAAGAATTAAGCAACAGAAATAGAATCGTAAGTGAAAGCACTTGCGAAGCCGTTTATGAGCAACAGAACGATGCTTACACCATTAAATTTGTTTTTAACGGCGCAGAAGATTGCGAAATCAATAAACGGAAATTCAGTATCTACCCTGATACTTTTGCGGTGGTAAACGCCGGAACGAACTTTTGCAGTAAAATAGATTCGATAAACCCTGTAAATACATTTTCAGTTTCTTTCGGAGAGCATTTTTTTACTGATTTTCATCATAGCCTCTCCGGCAGCAACGAAAGTTTACTGGATGGGAAAGAGGCTAAAAGCAGGCCGTCATTTATCGAATCTTTATATCCCTTTACCGGCGATATGCGCTTTAACGTACAGCACCTTAAAAACCAGCTCGATAAGGGTTTAAAAGACGAAATGCTGATCAATGAATATATGCACCACTGCCTTTTAAACTATTATAAAATTTATGATCGCGAAGTGGTGCAGAAACTGGATAAACTCAGCTTTATCAAAACCAAAACCCGCGAGGAGGTTTTAAAAAGATTAACACTGGCCAAAGAATACATTAGCAGTAATTACAACCAGAACATTACTTTGGAGGCTATTGCAGAGCAGGCCTGTTTATCGGTTAACCATTTGCTCAGGACATTTAAAGAGGCTTACGAGATCAGTCCTTACCAGTTTTTGATGCAGTTGAGGTTAAACCGGGCCAAAAGATTATTACAGACCACCACTTATTCGTTAAACGAAATTGTGGGGTTAGTGGGTTTTGAATGCCCAAGCTCATTCATCAGATTATTTAAAAACACGTTCAATATTACTCCTTTAAAGTATAAGAAAAGTAGGTTGAATTAAAATATAAATAGTGATTTCTGCATATTTTGTATATCAGGATGAAACTATTTTTGAAGCTCTTGCAGGACAATTTGTAGAAGTTTTTTCCTGTTTAGGTTAATAATGATTAAAAAAGCAAACTGCCAGGATTGGAGTTTGCTTTTTTGCGTTTATGGCCCCTTTATCAAAAACGGTGATTTTCGCACATTTTGAGATTTTGATAGCCCCTAAATTGCTTATTGATTTGGTTTCATGCACCCCGGCTAAAAACTAAACTATAAACTAATTACTAACTATTTATTTCTCAACATGAAACAAAAATTACTATTGATTTTAATGGTGACCGTTTTGTCTTATTTCAACGCCCTGGCGCAAAATAAAACAATCACCGGAAAAGTGGTTGATGCAGACGATGGCTTGCCGTTGCCTGGTGTATCAATAAAAATAAAAGGAACATCACAATTAACCCAAACTACAGGGCAGGGAACCTTTTCGATCTCGGTACCTGCAGATGCACAGACTTTGGTGCTCAGTTACGTAGGCTATACTGAACAGGAAGTAAAAATAACGGGCGAAACACTAACTGTACGATTGGTTTCGTCTTCTAAAAACCTGCAGGATGTAATGATTATTGGTTATGGAACGATAAAGAAAGAAAACTTTACCGGATCGGCTGCAGTAGTTAATAGCGATGTTTTAAAGGACCGTCCGGTTACCTCTTTCGAAAAAGCATTGCAAGGGGCAGCAGCAGGTGTGCAGGTAACCAGTGTGTCTGGTCAGCCAGGAGCAACCTCTACTGTGCGTATTCGCGGCGTAGGCTCTTTTTCTGCCTCTAGCACGCCGCTTTACGTAGTAGATGGTATTCCGATTACCAATGGCGATTTAAGTAACGTAGCGCAAACTTCTGACGTATTATCTACACTTAATCCGAATGATATTGCTTCGTTAACAGTACTAAAGGATGCAACAGCAGCAGCCATTTATGGTTCAAGGGCAGCAAATGGCGTAGTATTGATTACCACCAAACAAGGTAAAGCGGGGCAGACCAAATTAAATCTGAGCGCTTATACCGGTTACTCTTACCAGGCGGTAGATAAACCAGAGGTAATGGATGCCACCCAATATTACAAAACCTATTGGGATGTGTATTATGCACAACGTCTGGCTGCAGGTTTAACACCAGCTGCAGCAGCTACAGCCGCAAATGGATTAACCAATGGTAAATTGGTTGTAAACCCATATAATACCGCTAATCCTTATGGCGCAAACGGTGTATTGGCCAATGGCGCAGCATTGCTTTACGATACCGATTGGCGCGATGAAGTATTGCGCAGAGGTGTTACCAAAAATATCGACTTATCGGCAAGTGGAGGTAATGAGAAAACTAAATTCTTTGTTTCTGGCGGATATTTTGAGCAGAATGGTATCGTAATCCGTTCAGATTTTAAACGTTATTCGGGTAAGTTTAACTTGAATTCTGATGTGACCGATTTCTTAAAAATAGGGATCAACAATAGTTTGGCACGTACAGAGCAAAATACCCCGGCAGGAAGTACAGGTTCTGATAACCCGGTAAACTTTGCCGATCAAACCGCAAATATTTATCCTTTATATGTAAGGGATGCAAACGGAAATGTGGTATATGATGCCACTGGCAGTCCGGTTTATAACTACATCAATCCGGTTACACCTGATTTTAACCCGGTTGGCTTATCAAAATTAAACGAATACAATACCATCACCAACAGGGTAATCACCAGCCCTTACGCCGAAATTAAATTTTTAAAAGATTTTACGGCTAAAACCATGGTGGCTGTTGATTACATCAATAACCGTGAACGTCAGTTTTATAATATGGAACATGGCGATGGGGTAAGTGTTAAAGGCAGGGCATACCGTTATACTAAAGAAGATGTTACGGTTACTTTCCAAAACACTTTAACCTACGATAAAACTTTTAATCTGCACAGTTTTAACGTATTGTTAGGTCAGGAGGCATACCGCACCAAGCAAGATTACATTTATGCCCAGGCTACAGGTTTTCCTTTTCCGGGTACCAATGAGTTAATTTCTGCTTCAACCCCAAATACTACCCAATCTTATTATACGCAGAAAAGATTTGCATCGTATTTCTCCAGGTTAACCTATAATTACGATACCAAATATTATTTATCTGGAAGCGTAAGAAGAGATGGTTCTTCTGTTTTTGGTGATGACCATAAATACGGAACATTTTACTCTGTGGGTGGTGCCTGGCGTATTGGAAGAGAAGATTTTCTTAAAAACGTAACCTGGCTTGACGAGTTGAAATTGAGAGCAAGTTATGGCACTACGGGTAACGACAGGATTGAACGTTATGCTGCACAGGGCTTATATGCATTGGGTAAAAACTACGAAGGCCAATCAGGTATCAATTATTTCCAGTTACCAAACCCTGATTTACGCTGGGAGCAAAATTCAACTTTCGATTTAGGATTAGAATTTGCCATTTTTAAAGGAAAATTAAGTGGAGAGGTTTCTTACTATAAACGTGGCTCTAAAGGATTATTATTTGGCCAGCCCGTTTCGCAGTTAACCGGCTTCCGTACGCTAACCACCAATTTAGCCTCGATGGATAATTATGGTGTGGAGGTATTATTAAATGCAAATCCGGTTAAAACCAAAGATTTCGACTGGAACATTTCATTCAACATTACTTCTAACAAAAACAAGATCAAAAAAATGACTCAGGCTGAGGTTATTGATGCCGATGATGCGACCAAAAGATGGACTGTTGGAGGTAGCAGATACGACTGGTATTTACGCGAGTACGCAGGAGTAGACGCAGCTGATGGGAAACCAATGTGGTATATGGATGAAGTGGTGAACGGTCAATCAACAGGCAACAGAATCACCACTAAAAACTGGTCAACAGCTACCAGGTACAATAATTTCGGATCATCATTGCCTAAATTTACCGGTGGTTTTAACAATACCTTTAGGTACCAGCAGTTCGATTTAAGTGTATTCACTTATTTCTCAACAGGTGGAAAGATTTATGATACCCTTTATGGAAATTTAATGCATGGAGGTGCCAATGTGGGTAAACAATTATCGGTTGATAATTTCAATAGCTGGCAAAAACCAGGTGACGTAACAGATGTACCTCGTTTTGTAATTAACAATACCGATTTGGGGAACAGCACATCTACCCGTTTCCTATACGATGGGTCTTTTTTACGTGTAAAAAACATTGCTTTAGGATATACATTAAAGAAAAACTGGTTAGAAGCCATTCATTTATCAACGCTTAGGATTTATGCAACTGCAGAAAACCCTTTTACGCTTGCTAAGCATAAAGGTATGGATCCTGAATCGGCACTTACCGGCTTAACCAATAATGATATTCCTAATGTTAAAACATTTACGTTGGGCCTTAATGTTGGATTTTAATTTAGAGAAAAATGAAAAATATAAAAATATATAAAACCACCATTTACATCGGTACATTACTGTTATTGGTAAATCTAACTGCTTGTAAAAAGGAATTTCTTGAGGTAAGCCCTACCCAACAAATCAACTCGAAAGAGGCATTTTCATCGCTGGCTAAAATTCAGGCGGCTATGACGGGTATTTACGATTTAACAACATTCTCCGGCTATACTAACAATATGATTTTAAGCGCCGATGTAAAAGGGAATGATGTAATGATTGTAAGTGGTGCCGCAAATTATAACCGTTTTGTAGCACAATATCAGTTTATCGAAACCTCTAGCAACGGTGATGTTGGTGCCTGGTGGGAATACAGTGGAAAAGTGATTGCTAATGCAAATCAATTTGTTGCCAATATCCCTACTGCACCGATAACCGACGCACAGAAAACCGAATTTCTGGCTGAAGCCAGGGCTTTGAGGGCTTACACTTATTTTTGGTTAATCCGTTGGTTTGCACAGCCATATACCGTTAATCCCGAAGCATTGGGTGTACCTATTGTGAGAGGTCCGCTTGGCCCTAACGATCCTACACCAGGCAGGGATAAAGTAAAAGATGTTTATGCTTTTATTATAGATGATTTAAAGTACGCAGAAACAAACCTGCCTGCTGGTAGAACAAGTGTTTACAGGATGACTAAAGCGGCCATTCAAGGTACATTGGCCAGGGTATATTTAAACATGGGTAACTGGGCAGAGGCAAGCCGTTACGCAAAACTGGCACGTTCAGGAAAACCATTAAGTACTGCTGCGGCATTGTTAACCGGTTTTAATACGGCTACCACCGAATGGATTTATGGCATCAATGTTCGTACGGATGATAATCAAGGGTTCTTAGCCGTATCATCTTTTTATGACCCTTATGATTCTGGATATTCTAGTTTTAGGGTTACCGACGACTTTTTTAATTCTTTTGCTGCAAACGATGAGCGTAAAAAACAATTTTTGGTAAAAAGCAGCACAACTGCCGATCCTAGCACCGGTGCTTACAGAAGAAGAGGTGAGGGCTATTTAATTAATAAGTTCGATTTTACCACTACAACGGCCAATAACCAGGTATTAATGCGTTCTGCAGAGATGTATCTGATCGAAGCGGAGGCAGAAGCAAGGCTTAGCAATGAGCCTGCAGCTAAACAAGCGCTTTTAGCAGTACAGCAAAGGGCAGGAGTAGCAACCGCTGTTTCATCAAACACCGGCGATGCACTGATAGAAGAAATCCTGTTAGAGCGTAACAAAGAATTATATGGCGAAGGGCATAAATTTTTTGATTTATTGCGTACCAAAAAAGGCGTTAACAGAACAGGTTCTACCGTACACTGGAAAATTGTAAACTTCCCATCTGGTGATAACAGATTGGTTTCGCCAATTCCTCAATCAGAATTAGATGCCAATCCGGTATTAAAACCACAACAAAACCCAGGCTATTAATACCATGAAAAATTAATAAATCCAGGCCCCCTCAATTTATTTTGAGCGGGGCTTTTTTGTTTTACATCACATTTTAGTTACCTCATCATTAAGGTGTTATCGGCATATTATTTTGCTGTAATCTGACCGAACTTTAAGAAAAAAACACCAATAGTTATGAAACTAAAAGCTTTAGTGATTTTATTACTAGGTATTACAATCACCAATCATGTTTTGGCTACCGAAAAGCCAACCGCAAGCCATAAATCAGTGATCAATTATTATATGGACAGCTATATGAATTCTGATTACAAGAAGCTGAAAGCTGTTTTAAGCGAGGATGCTGTTTTTACCTCAAATAGAGATGTAAGGGTAATTAAACATAAAGCAAGTGAGGTATTGAGTGAGATGAAAAAAAACGAGGGTGTGGTACAGCGCGATTGCAATATCAGTTCTACTATCGTTTCAGAAAGCGACGCCCTGGTAATTGCCCGGGTAGATATTAATTACGAACTATTTGATGGCGCGCAGCAAAACTTTGTCATCATCGAAAAAAATAAAGATGGCGAGTGGAAAATCAGCCAGGTGTATAAAGTATTTATTTCCAGCGAAAGTGAAGCCAGAAAACTGGTTTCAAATTCACGTTAAACAAGAAAATCCCGGTTTATGGCCGGGATTTTCTTGTTTTCTTTATTTCTATTCTTAAAAACTGATCGGTAATTCTACTTGCGTTCTGTCCCAGCCTATAATCAGGTTTGCACCTTCTGTAGCGGGTGTAAAGGTTAACGAGAAATATTCTATCGGTTTAGCCAATGTTTTAACCGGAACATTTACCCGCACCATATCTTTTGATTGATTATACGTAAAAGCACCCCATTTATCGGTTTCGCTATTTACAATAATGGTCCAGTTATCTTTGTTAGGGATGGCAAATAAGCTATAAGTACCCGCTTTAATTTTTTTGCCCCCAATGTTCACCTTTTTAAAGAAATGAACTTCTGTACTTTCGTTGGCACCGAAACGCCAAACCGTTCCATATTGCTCTAAAACCCCAAAAATATCACGGCCTTTTTTCTGTGGACGTGAATAAACGATCTTGATAACCGGTTTGGTCGGATCGCCAGCTTTAACCTTTGGGGCATTAAGCGGGAAATAAACAATATCTGCAGGACTTGGGTCTGCAACAGGGAATTTTACCTCAGCGGTACTGGCCTGTTGAGCCTTTGCGCTAAAGCATATAAGAGCGAAAACAACAATGAAGATATTTTTCATTTAGGTGTAGTTTGTTTTCTGCAGCGATGATGTAATTATGATTTTACAATATTGGTAAAAGCACAATGTTCTCAATTGCCTTGAAATTAAATTTTATAGTCCTTTTAGGGACGCAAATACAAAAAGAAACTAGTATTTTCTTCCTTTTACAATGGCGTTTAAAAATAAGCCTGCAGTTAACAAACCTAAAACACCGCCTAATAAAGCGAAAATATAGTTTTGCGTAATGATTGCTCCAGTTAAAACTCCGAAGAATAAACCTAAAGCATAATATAACCAGTTGAAATTATTGCTGCTGTTTTCTTGTACACTCATGTTTTTTGTTATTTGGAGGCAAAGTTAATATTTATTTTAAATTTTAATTTGCCAATCACCCCAATTATCCAATTAATTATCAATTCAGGCTAATTTATAATTAATATTCCTTATGTATACCATAGTTGTCGGGACAGGGTCTACCATACTAAAAAGATGCTGAAATAAATTTTGCATCACGGCCGGAGATAAATTTCATCGGTAGAAGTTAATAAATCGACATCTTTTATCAAGATAATGTAAAAGAAGTATACAAACATTTGGAAATTAATCAAACGATTGATTAATTTTGTGCTGTCAAAAAGAAATGAAAACAGAAAAAGTAGATAAAAAACAGGCCATTCTCGACGCAGCTGAAAAGCTGTTTTGCGAAACGGGGTATGAGGGAACTTCTACCCGCCAGATTGCCAAAGAATCTGGAGCAAATATGGCAATGATAAATTATTATTTCGGTTCGAAAGAAGGCGTTTTTATAGAGATCATGAATGAGCGTATTGCTGGTTTTGCTTCTCAGTTAAAAATCATCAACGAAGATAAGATCTCGGCATTGGAAAAATTGCATAAGGTTATTGAGGGTTATGTAAACAGAATTCTGAATAACACAGCATTTCATAAAATGATGCACAGAGAACTGTCTTTAACCCAAAGGCCCGAAATGTATGATAAAATTAAGGATGCCATGAGTCATAACATGCAGCTTATCGATCGTATTATTACCGATGGGATAGAAGACGGCAGCTTCAACAAGGTAGATGTACGGATGGTAATTGCTACCATTATGGGTACCATAACCAATATAGTTATTGCCCCCCACAAGGTTATCTCATGCTCCAACTTCGACCTGAGTAATCCGAAGGATAAAAAAATTATTAAAGACAGGGCGGTTGCCCACTTACAAGATCTAACAACAGTTTATTTAACAACAAAAAGATGATACCCAAATCAATTAGATTAATGCTTGTGGCATCATTAGTTCCGGCGGCTTTATTTGCACAGAGCAGTAAGGAATTAAATATCAATCAGGCAATAGAACTTGGCATAGCCAATAGTAAAAACTTAAAACTCTCCCAAAACAAAATTGATCAGGCTGTAGCTCAGCTAGCGGTTGTTAAAGACAACGCTTTACCTACCGGTACTGCAAGTTTTATGTACAACCACGCTGAAATTCCTACCACTACTTTTACGTTACCGGGTAGCGAATCATCATTTAACCTGCCAAAAAGAGCTGATGCTTTTGTAGGTACAGCAGCTGTACAGGAGTTGGTGTATGGTGGCGGTAAATTAAAATATGCAAAAGAATCGACTAAATTATTGGCCGAAGTAGCACGTTTGGATGGCGATAAGAGCAAAGAAGAAATTACTTACGCGGTAATCAATACTTATTATTCTTTATATAAGGTTCTACAGAGCAGAAAAGTAGTTGATCAGAATTTAGAATCGATTGCTGCGCAGATTAAACAGGCACAACGTTTCTTCGAACAAGGCATTGTAACCAAAAATGATGTATTGCGTTTCCAATTGCAACAGGCAAACGTTACGTTAACTCAAATGGATATCGAGAGCAACCGCAAAGTAATCAATTACAACTTAGACATCCTTTTGGGCTTACCTGAAGATACAGAGGTTAAAATTGTTGATCCAACCCTTGGCCTAAAAACCCCAGGTTCGTTAAACGAATATATCGGTCAGGCATTTGCTAACCGCCAGGAGCTGAAACAGTTTGATATACAGAACAAAGTAGCCGATTTTAACATCAAAACTGTTAAAGCAAATACTTTACCTACCGTTGGTGTTGGTGCAAACCTTTACTACATTAACCCAAGTGGCAAATTTATTCCACCTACAAACCAATACTTAATGCCAGTTACATTAGGCGCAACGGTTTCGTGGAATTTCGGGAACCTTTGGACAAACAAAAACAAAGTAAGTGAAGCAAAAATTCAGCAGAGCGAAATTACCATTCAGAAAGATATATTTTCTGATCAGGTAAAAACTGATATCAATAAAAACTTTCAAAGTTATCAGGTGGCCATGAACAAAATCCAGGTTTTGGAAACTTCGATAGCCCAGGCAACAGAGAACGATAAGTTATTGGCATCTAAATATAAAAACAATGTAGCTTCTGTTACCGATCGGATTGATGCAGAAACTTTATTATACCAGGCAAAAATAAACTTAGAAATAGCAAAGGCAGACGCAGGTTTGGCTTACTATACACTATTAAAATCAACAGGAAAAATAACGCAATAAATACAGCAATGACAACTGAAAAGAAAAAAAAGAACATAGTAGTACCCATCATTTTAGGTGTTTTACTAGTAATCGGTATAATCTTCGGGATTACCGAATGGAGTTATTATAGCAAACACGTAGATACGGATGATGCTCAGATTGATGGAGATATCAGTCCTGTTGTTGCCCGCGTTGGTGGTTATGTTAAGGATATTAATTTTGAAGAAAATACACATGTAACTGAAGGACAGATCTTGGTGAAGCTTGATGACAACGATTACAAAGTGAAATTAGAACAAGCGCAATCAGGCCAGAAAGGTGCAAGCGCAGGTGTTGGTGTGGCAGAATCGCAAATTGCGGCTACCCAAGCCAACACAGGTACTGCAAAAGCAAACGTTGACGCAGCAAAATCAAATGTTGCGGCTGCAAACGTAAAAGTAAATTTAGCACAGAAAGATTATAACCGTTATGAAAACCTGGTTAAAGACGGTTCAATAACACAACAAGCTTTCGATCAGGCAAAGGCTAATAAAGAATCTGCAGAAGCGGCAAGACAATCTGCTCTGGCAGCATATCAGGCAGCGCAAGATCAGTACAATGCTGCGGTTAAACAGGTTGGTACCACACAATCGCAATTGGCAGTAAGCAGCAATGTAATCAGCCAACGCCAAAGTGATATCGATTTTGCTAAACTTCAATTATCATATACTGATATCAAAGCGCCAGCAACCGGTATTGTTTCTAAAAAGAATGTTCAAAAAGGACAATTGGTTCAGGCTGGTCAGTCTTTATTCTCTGTAGTGAACGACGGAAGTATTTATGTAACCGCAAACTTTAAAGAAACCCAATTGGAAAAAATTAGAGAGGGTTCTAAAGTAGAAATCGAAGTTGATGCTTATCCAGACGAAAAAATTGAAGGTGAAGTATATAATTTCTCTCCGATTACTGGTGCAAAAGGATCTTTATTGCCTCCTGATAATGCTACTGGTAACTTCGTTAAAGTTGTTCAACGTGTTCCGGTAAAAATCAAAATCCATCCATCAAAAGAACTGTTGGCTAAATTACGTCCAGGAATGAGCGTTAAAGCTTCAGTATCTACTAAATAATATTAAAAATGGCCGAAGTAGGTTTAAAAAAGTGGATTATTACATTTACGGTAATCACAGCTTCTTTGTTGGAGCTGATTGATACAACTATCGTAAACGTGGCAATTCCACAGATACAGGGAAACCTGGGCGCCACCCTGGAGGATGTGGCCTGGCTTTCTACAGGCTATGCGGTAGCAAACGTTATCGTATTGCCAATGTCGGGCTGGTTGGGTAACCGGTTTGGCAGGAAAAATTATTTTCTTACCTCCATCATCGTTTTTACACTCGTTTCCTTTTTATGCGGAAACGCCACTTCATTAAATGAGCTTATTTTATTTAGGATTATTCAGGGATTGGCCGGTGGTGGTTTAATATCAACAGCACAAGCTATCCTTATCGAAACCTGGCCACGTGAAGATGTGGGTATCGCAACAGCCCTTTTCGGTTTGGGTGCAGTAGTTGGACCAACAGTAGGGCCAACCATTGGTGGATATATCCTGGAAATCAGTTCCTGGCCTTGGATCTTTTATGTGAATATTCCCGTCGGAATACTCGCGGCCTACTGTACGTACACCTTTGTTCGGGCAACCCCTAAAGAAGGGCAGGGTCAACCTGTCGATTGGTGGGGTATCGCGTTATTGGCTATTGCAGTAGGTAGTTTACAAACATTATTAGAAAAAGGAGAGAGCGAAGATTGGTTCTCTACACCATATATCACTGCATTGGCCGTTGCTTCGGTATTTGGCTTGCTGTTGTTTATCTGGCGGGAGATGACCACCGACCACCCGATTGTGAATTTTAAAATTATGAGGCACAGAAGTTTTTCTGTAGGTATGTTTACCTCCTTTATTTTAGGTTTCGGTTTATACGGTTCGGTATTCGTATTTCCGGTATTCTGTCAGAATCTGTTAGGATTTTCGCCATTGCAAACAGGAGAAATCTTGTTCCCAGGTGGTTTATGTACCATTGTAATGATGCCTTTTATCGGTATTATGCTTAAAAAAGGTGTTCCTGCGCAGATTATGGCCACTTTCGGGATGTTTGCCTTCTTTGTTTTCTGTTGGATGTTGAGCAATTCGACGCTTCAGTCAGGAACCGGCGATTTCTTCTGGCCTTTGGTTATCAGGGGTGTGGGTATGGCCTTATTGTTTGTGCCTTTAACCACACTGGCTATCCAGGACCTGAAAGGACCGGAAATTGGTCAGGGTTCTGGTTTAAACAACATGATGCGTCAGTTAGGCGGTTCATTTGGTATTGCAGCTTTAACCACTTTGATACACATCCGTTCGGGTTTCCACAGAAGCGTTTTGTTGTCGAATGTGAATGATTATAACCAGCCATTTGTAGAGCGTTTTAATATTTTGATTAAAGGTTTTATGGCAAAAGGACAAACCTTGTTCGACGCCAAAATTATGGCTGCAAAAGCAATGGAAGGAATTGTAACCAGACAGACCATGTTGCTCACTTACGACGATGCGTATTGGGTAGCCGGGTTGATCATGTTATTCTCGATCCCATTACTCTATCTTCAAAAGTTTAAGAAAAATGCAAACATTCCTACTGATGTGCATTAAAATTTGCAAAGAAATGCCATAAATAATGGCAAAAAACAAAAACAGCCGGTGTATTTTATTACATCGGCTGTTTTAACCCAAAAAATTAACAATCAATGCAATGCCCTTAAACATTGCAAATGTTCTTACTTAACCACATAGTGGCCAAATAAGATTCTAAAATTAAAATTTATTCTACAATTTTCCAAATTGTAAGCCTTAGAATTTTAATACCTTATGCATTTTTTGTAGTATTACGGTATACAAAACTATTGCCTAAGCTATGCCCAAACTTCGTTTAACAACGCAACGTGAATCTATTTTTAATAATGAGGTAATCTCAAAATTCGAACTCTTTAACAGTTTATTTCTCACCTTGCCTTTTTACAAAATTAAAGATACCGGAACACTGCTTCCTCTTTTCTTTAAAAGCTGTGAAGAAGGTATTGCAAACGGAGAGAAACCCGCACAGATTATCGAAGAATTTTTTGCCAAGTACACCAGCTATACCGAGCGCAAGGATATTGTTGACCTGCTTTTCCGTTTTATACAATATATCGAGCGTCAGGTGGTGCTTTTTGATGCGGTTGAAGATGCTTCTTTTACCAAGCTAAATACCACTGATGAGCAGAGTACACTGGCGTTTATTTTAAAAAAGAATGCCGATAACAAACCTGTACTGGCCAAAATTGAAAAACTGATTGATGAGCTTTCGCTCCGTTTGGTTTTAACCGCGCACCCCACCCAGTTTTATCCGGGCAGTGTTTTGGCCATTATAACCGATTTAACCAAAGCGATCAGGGATAACGACATCACCTCGATGAATTCGCTTTTACAGCAGTTAGGTAAAACACCATTTTTTAATAAAAAATCGCCAACACCTGTTGATGAAGCTTTAAACCTGGCCTGGTTCCTCGAAAATACTTTTTACTTCGCTGCGGCAAACATTCAGGAAGAAATAGATCAGAATCTGGACGAGTATAACCTCGAAACCAAGAAAATTTTAGAGCTCGGTTTCTGGCCGGGGGGTGATAGGGACGGAAATCCGAATATTCATGCGGATACCACTTTAGAAGTTTCTAAAATGTTGCGACAGATTCTTTTCCGCTGTTACTACCGTGATTTCAGGGTAATTAAACGCCGTATTACCTTTAGAGGTGTTGAAGAAAATATTGCAAAACTGCATGATGTGCTTTATCAAAATGCCTTCGATCAAACCTGCGAGCTTCATGATATTTCTGATGAATTAAGGGACAACCTGAATAAAATTAAAGAAACCCTGTTGGCAGAACACGAAGGTTTATTTGTTGACCTGGTTAACGACCTGATCCGCAAGATAGATCTATACGGTAACTATTTTGCTTCTTTGGATATCCGTCAGGATAGCCGCGTGCTGAGAAGCGTACATGCTTACTGCCGCGAAAATAAACCGATCTCTTCATTATATCCTGTTGATTACGATAAATTATCAGAAGCTGAAAAACTAAACCTGATTTCGTTTAAAGAGGCAACCATTGTTTACGCAAGCGAGCCTGATGCCTTAATTGAGGATACCATTGAGGTAATTAAAGAAATTAAAGGAATTCAGAAACGTAACGGCGAAAAAGCCTGCCACCGTTTTATTATCAGCAATTGCCAGCAGGCCAGCGATATTTTACAGTTGATCGAACTTTTCCTTTGGAATGGTTGGAGCAAAGAATCATTGACGATTGATTTTGTGCCGCTTTTTGAAACCGTAAACGATTTAAAAGGCGCTGCTGCCATTATGGATACCTTGTACAGCAATCCATTTTATAAAGCACATTTGGCGAGCCGTGGCAATAAGCAGGATATTATGCTTGGTTATTCTGATAGCACTAAAGATGGTGGCTATTTGATGGCCAATTGGTCTATCTTTAATGGTAAAACGTCATTATCTGCTATTTCTGCCAAACACAACATCCAACTGGCATTTTTCGATGGCCGTGGTGGGCCACCAGCACGTGGCGGAGGTAAAACTCATCGTTTCTATGCTTCGATGGGTAAAGAAATTGCGAATAAAAACATGCAGCTAACCGTCCAAGGGCAGACCATTAGTTCTCAATATGGTTCAGTAGAAAGTGCTGAATTTAATATTGAGCAATTAATCAACGCTGGCCTAACCTCCGGACTAAAAGAAAAACATAATATTCTTTTAGATCCTGAAAATAAAGCCCTGCTTGATGAAATGGCAGAAGAAAGTTATAAAGCTTTTGTGGATTTGCGTGAGCACCCATTATTTGTAAGTTATTTAGAGAAATTATCTCCTTTAAAACTGTTGTCGCAGGCCAATATCAGCAGTCGCCCGGTGAAAAGAAATGGCGGCGGCGAAATGAAACTCGAAGATTTAAGGGCCATTAGTTTTGTAACGGCCTGGAGTATGCTGAAACAAAATGTTCCCGGTTTTTATGGAATGGGAACGGCTTTGAGCACTCAGGAAAAGGCAGGCAATTGGGATAAAGTAGTTAAGGTTTATCATGATTCTGATTACCTGAAAACCATTGTAGATAACTGTATGATGAGCATGAGCAAATCGGACTTTGTAATTACGGCCCATTTAGCCAACGACAAAGAGTTTGGCGCCTTTTGGACTCAATTACATGAAGAGTTTAAATTAACCAAAGAGATGCTCTTAAAACTCTCAGGACAGCCAACTTTAATGGCTAATTATCCTGTAGATAAAAAATCGATCGCCACACGTGAGAAAATTATTTTGCCTCTGGTATTGATCCAGCATTTCGCTTTAGAGAAGCTGCAGCACGATCAGAACGAGAAAGACCAGCATGCTTTAGAAAAGCTTGCGGTAAGAACAGTTTTTGGTATTGTAAATGCCGGTAGGAATTTAGCTTAGTGCTTTCTGCCAAACCTCGCAGGTTTCCGAAACCTGCGAGGTTTAAAAAAAACCATACCCAAGGTCTGTGGGGACACAGACCTTTTTTTACGTCCAATTTGTCATTCTGAACGCAGTGAAGAATCTCCGGCATAATTGCATAGGCATTCGGTTTTTTATATTGTGCTGATTATTAGTTATATTTAAAATTGATATGAACTAATAAAAATGAAATTGAAAACAAAATTTATTATAGCCACACTACTACTGGCCATTTTTATAGTAGATATGATTTGGTGGTTTCGTATTTCAGATAGCAATAGCTCCTTTGAAATCACGAAAAATAATTACTTAGCGGCGTTTCCTGCTTTCTTGCAGAATACGTTGTTATTAACGGGTATTGCCATTGCCATCCTGGTTATTTCAGGAATATTCTTTGTTCAAACAAGAAAAGGAAATAAACTTCAAACTGTGTCTACAGTTGGATTTTGTTTAAGCTTTACTTTAGCTTTTTGGCAATTATTTTCTTTAATGTAAGGTTAAGTACCAAGTCCTGTGTCCCCACAGACCTTTTTTAATTCCCCTGTTCTCACAAACGGTCGTCATTTCGACCGTAGTGGAGAAATCTTTTAACCATAGTTCAAAGATTTCTCCATTTCGCTGTGCTTCAGTCGAAATGACGACCTTACTATTTGGACCTGCTATTATAGACTGAAAGAATCTGCATGTATAGTAGCACATGTTGAAGTTAAACTCTTAAGAAATTTCTAAGCTTTCGGAATCAAAATATTTTAATAATCACACTTATGCTCATTTCATTGGGTTTTAGTTCGTTCAGAATTACAAAACCCAGCCATCTAAACCTGATTGGACGGATGCCGATTTAAGCATCTGTTTTTATTTACTTATGGTATGCTTGCTTGTTTCACAGGTTTTCTATCGGCAGGAGGGAAAGCAGGGCTGTAGCAACCGATGGAAAACGGAACCTTGATTTCCAAAAATCACCGCCTGATCTATTATAAAGTTCCTGTAGTTCTTCGGCTGCAGATTCTTCACTGCGTTCAGAATGACAACCCCAAAATACCTAAACCTGATTGGACGGATGCCGATTTAAGCATCTGTTTTTATTTACTTATGGCATGTTTGCTTGTTTCACAGGTTTTCTATCGGCAGGAGGGAAAGCAGAGCTGTAGCAACCGATGAAAAACCAGTCCTTGCTTTCCAAAAAAACAAGAATTGATAATAGCATAAAAGATTGCTTCGTCGTTCCTCCTCGCAATGACGAAAAAAAATCCCCCGCTGATTTTTTCATCAACGAGGGATTTAATATTTCGAAAAAGCGAAATTAAAGTTTAAAACGATTATCGATCAATCGAACCCATTACTTTTTGGCCGAAAGCATTAAGCGCATCCTTTTCTACAGCACCTTCGCTTACCATCTGGTGTACTTCTAACGCACCACAGATATTGGTAATCATTTCGCCTGCAACATCAACCTCGTGCTCACTAACGCCTCTAAACTCGCAGAAAGCTTCTAAAACCTCCAAAGTGGTCTCCAGTTGTGCCGGAGTGGTGTTTTGAAATAACTGTCTTATAACCGGAATCTTCATTACTTTATCTTGTTAAATAGTTCAATTAAACCTTCTGCTTTGTTGGTTTGCACCTGATCTACCAAGCTACCGCCTTCAAAAGCTGCGAAAGTTGGTAAATTATCAACGTTTGCAAATTTGCGTGAGTTTGGAAGTTTTTCGGCATCAACAATCAAGAAAGCTACATCTTCATTTTCTGAAGCCAGTTTTTTAAACTTAGGTTTCATGATTCTGCAGTTTCCGCACCATGATGCAGCATACTGAACCATCACCTTTGAGTTATCGGCTAAATATTGTTGAAGATTATCTTCTGTTAATTCTAAAAACATAACGTTTTGTTTAATTAGTTAGCGGCTAAATATTCAGCTACGCCAGTTCTGTTTGCGTTCATTGCTTCTTTTCCTTCTTCCCAGTTTGCAGGACAAACTTCGCCGTGTTTCTGAACGTGAGCATAAGCATCAATTAAACGTAAATATTCTTTAACGTTTCTACCTAATGGCATATCATTAACGCTTTCGTGGAAAACTTTACCAGTTTCGTCGATTAAGTAAGTAGCTCTGAAAGAAACATTCGAACCTGAAAAAGATTCGTTTCCTTCTTCATCGTAGTTAACTTCCTGATCTAAAATATCTAAGATACCAGATAATTGTCTGTGGGTATCCGCTAAAATTGGGTAAGTAACACCTTCAATACCGCCGTTATCTTTTGGCGTATTTAACCATGCGAAGTGAACTTCGTTGGTATCGCAAGATGCACCGATTACAATTGTATTTCTTTTTTCAAACTCAGGTAAAGCAGCTTGGAAAGCGTGTAATTCTGTAGGGCAAACGAAAGTAAAATCTTTTGGATACCAGAACAGTAACACTTTGCTATTTTTGTTTACAGCTTCTTCAAATACGTTGATTTTTAAGTCATCACCCATGTCTGACATTGCATCAATACTAACACTCGGGAATTTTTTACCTACTATTGCCATAATTTTTTGTCTTTAATTTTGTTGGCACAAAGGTAAGGCTAAAAGAGGAGTCAATCAACCCCGATCCACTAATAGTTAATTGTATTTATTGATAACGATATAGATGAAAACTATATTGTTTGTGTGAATTATAGTGGGATCCTATTTCAGATCTTTGCTGTCATGCTGAGGCACGAAGCATCTGCAGCCTATGAAACAGATGCTTCGTGCCTCAGCATGACAGTACATTCAAGGCTGTGGCAAATTAACCCTCTTTTTGTTAAAACCAGAAGGGCTTAGGTTACTTCTTCAACGTATTCTCATACAATTTAAATATCCTTTTATACTCATCGGTCCAGCTGCTTGGCTCGATAAAACCGTGATCTTCTACCGGATAAACCGCGAGTTCCCAATTGTTTTTGCCCAGCTCTATAAAACGCTGTGTAATGCGCACAATATCCTGAAAATGTACATTAACATCAACCATTCCGTGTGCCATTAACAGGTTTCCCTTTAATTTATCCGCAAAGTAAATCGGCGAACTTCTTTTATAGGCAATCGGGTCGTTATAAGGTTCGTTTAAAATATTTGAAGTGTAGCCATGGTTATAATGTGCCCAATCGGTAACTGAACGTAAAGCAGCGCCACTGGCAAAAACATCTGATTCGTTGAACATGGCCATCAGCGTGATAAAACCACCGTAAGAGCCGCCATATAAACCTACATGTTGAGGGTTAACGCCATATTTCTCTACCAAAAACTTAACACCATCGGCCTGGTCGGTTAAATCTTTTCCACCCATGTGGCGATAAATACCTGTACGGTGATCGCGGCCATAACCAGAACTCCCGGTATAATCGATATCGATTACTGTGTAACCATTGTCGGCCAGTAAATTATTGAACATAAATTCGCGGAAGTAGGTACTCCAGCCGAAGTGTACATTCTGTAAATAACCTGCACCATGCACAAAAACTACCGCAGGGTGGTTTGGATGTGGATTTTCTGATTTATAAACCCTTGCATAAACATCAGCACCATAACGGTTTTTAAAAGTAACCATATCCGGTTGACGCCATTTGTAAGAATTAAATTCGGCAGAAGTAGATTGCGTAACCTTTATGGCTTTAGCTCCGGCTTTATTTGGCTGGAGATATAATTCCCCCGGTTTATCCAGGTAAGAATAATTAATGGCAAGGTATTTCTCATCAGGAGAGAGGGTAATGTCATTCAAACCTTTCATGGTGGTAATCTGAGTAAGTTCACCGCCATTTACCCCGATTTTAAAGAAATTGGTAATCCCGGGATGTTCCTTGTTCGCTTTGATATAAAACGTATTTCTATCTTTTGAGAGCTGAGCAGATTGGACTTCCCATTTGCCAGAAGTAAGTTGTTTTTTATCACCTGTGGAAACATTTACCACATAAAGGTGCGAATATCCGGTAGCTTCGCTTTGATAATAAAAGCGGTTATTATCGATCCAGCCTGTGCTGCCCTGGTAAAAACCGCTAATGCCCGGGCCACCGATCCAGGCTTCATCGCGCTGGCGGTCGATCAAAGTGAATTTACCCGTTAAAGCATCTAGTTTTAAAATCCAGCGGTCTTTATTATCGGTAGAAGTAGCCACAACAATTGCAGAACTTCCATTATCATTCCAAAGCGGACCAAAGAAATTTACAGGTCTGTCGGCATTTTTCTTTTTTAACGTGTCCAGTTCTTTTGGATAATCTTTAAGGTAATCAGGCAGGTCTTTTATACCCGTAATAGTCGAAGTCTGGATCGCGTAAACGGTATCGCGTTGCGTATCATAAATAAAACCCTGCGAGGTATTTTCGTTTTCTCCAACCTTGGTTCTGCCAGGGATATCTTCGGTATAACCTGAGGAAGTAATATAGTTTGGAACAATGGTGTTATGGTTGTTCTGTGCCGGTGTAGTGAGTTTATAAGTAATAAAATGTCCATCAGGACTAATAATTACCCCATTCAAAAACTTATCTTCAGTATATAATTCTTTTAACGGTTTTGTATCTGCAGTGGTACTCCCAAAGCGGCCTCTTCCCCCGCGTGAACCGTTTTTGGCCTCGGCGTTTCGTTTTTTAATAATATCGAAGAGTTCGGTTTGTTGTGCTTTTAACCATTTATCCTGTTCGGTAGCCGGTTTGCTTTCTGCTCTTCCAGCTTTTTTACCTTTAACAAAATTGGTAAGCTGTTTGGTTTCTGCTGATTTTAAATCAACCACGAAAAGATTATCGCCCAACTGATAAACAACATTACCATTGGTCAAAAAAACCGGACTGCTTTCCCTTTCCTGTGTACTGGTTAAGCGCGTTTCCTTATTCGTTTTGAAGTTCTGTAAATAAATATCTCCGCTTTTTTCTACTAAACCCAGGGAGCGATCGGCATTGTAAGTGTAATTTAAGCTCAATAGTTTTTCATCTTCCTTTTCCGCTGCTTTAACAGGTTTAGAAGAAGTTACCGAAACTTTGAATAATTCTTCTTTGGCTTTATTTTCAGGGTTCCAGTTAAAATATAGGGTTTTGCTATCTGCCGTCCAGCGGAAATTAGTTGGCGAAGTACCCATCCATTTTGGATCGCGCATAATTTTTTCGACAGTTAAAGGGGGCAATTGTTGCGCAAAAGCATATTCGCCTGTGCAAAGCAAAAGGAAAAGTAAATATTTCTTCATGAATTTTAGGTTTGGATGCAATTTAGGTAAAGTGCTACCTAATTTTAAAAGGAAATGGAAATGTTACAACCTCACCCTATTAGGGGTGTGAGGTGTTACGTGAAAGCCCTGCAGTCCCTCTCCTCAAGGAGAGGGAAACGATGGACAGAAGTAGAAAAACTAACTTTGATAGGGTGAGGTTAGCGGATCACCCTGCCGGTTTTATCTACGTTCACCACATCGAAAGGCTTTAAATACTCGTTTATGATGACTGCAAACTCACGCCTGGTCAATACTTTTTTGAGATCATAATTACTGCTAAACCTATAATTTTTGTTCCATTTTTTCTGCAGTTCGTCTTTTGTGGCTTCAATTGATTTATTACCCACATAACAAACCATAGAAATGGTATTTTCCAGATTAACAGGAATATTCTGATGATCATCGAACCAGATCTGCGCTTTGTAATAATACGCTTTGATCGGTTCTTTAATTTCTTTATAAGTAACTTCTTTTTCAGGCGCGAAATATGCTTTACCCTGCGTGATTTCTGCTTTAATAATCCCTGTGATACCCACTTTTTGAATCGCTAACCAGTTGGAGTCCGTTATTTTAACATCCTCAAAGGGCATTAATGCATGTTTGTAAGCCAATAACTCACCCTGGATTCTTTTTAAATTTGATAAACTGGTTTTAGTGTCAAAAAATGCGGCATAAGCTGAGGTTGCCCCAGCTGCTTGTCCAATTTCAAATTGATCTTTAGAGATATAAAGGAGGTTTTCCTGATCTGGGATCAATAAGCTGTATAATGATAAAAAGCTGGCTCCTGAAGAAATCCTGGATACCGTTGTCCGGTAAGTATTTTCGTTATAGTTTAACGGACTTGAAGATGCTGGATTTAAAGCAGAGATTTTTAATTCCGCAAGCAATTTTTCAGGGTTATCGGCCAGCACAAGAATTTTGGCTTTAATGCTTTTATCTTTGGTCAACTTCGCTTCCCAACCACTGCCAGAGCGTTTAATTTCTGTGTAAGCAGTATTATTGATGACGTTTAAAAGTAGCGTGCTATCTACCACAATTACTTTCGCCCGGTTTTTTTTATCCGGTTTTGGTTTTGGGGTTTCTAAGCTTTTCGCATTTTCAGTCTCCCGCTTTAAAAAACTTTGGTAAAAAGGCAGTAAAGCCCTTTTTATTTCAGCAATTTTATTTAAGTCCAACTGTTCTTTTTGGGTAATCAGGGTGGTTTTTACACCCGATTTAAAAGACTGAAAAGATGCGGCATAAGCAGCATCGCCGTTACCGATAACCAGTACATCTGTTTTTATGGTTTGAGCATGGATAACCAGGGGAATTATGAATGCGAAAACAAAAAACAATCTTTTCATCTTTTATTATTAAAATTTGCTGCAATATGCTTTAAATGAATGAATTTTTAATGAAAAGGTCGCATTTTAACTAAATTTAACTCGTAATTTCAGGAAAATCGATTAGTGTAAAAGCAAGTAATTAGGTAATTATGGAACAACAGATAAAGTCAGTTTTCGATTTACAGCAAAAATATAAATTCGATTTACGCGGAACAGATGCTAAAACCCGTATCGGGAAGCTAAAATTACTTAAGCAGGCTTTAGAAAAAGCCGAAGAAGAAATATTTGCCGCTTTAGAAAAGGATCTGCGTAAAAATCGTTTTGAAAGTGCGGTAACTGAACTGTATTTTGCCTACGCTGAAATCGATTTTGCCATCAAAAAGTTGAAAGTGTGGATGAGACCCAAGTCGGCAGGCAAAACCATGAGTAATTTTTTTGCGAGTAATAAAATTTATTATGAACCCAAGGGTGTTTGTTTGATTATTGCCCCATGGAATTACCCATTACAATTGATGATGAGTCCATTGGTTTCGGCAATAGCGGCAGGGAATTGTGTGATCCTTAAACCGTCCGAATTAAGCGAAGCAACTGCTGGCCTAATCAGTAAGTTGATCGCAGAAACTTTTGAGCCGAAAGAAATTGCCTGTTTTGAAGGTAATGCCGATGTTTCTACCGAACTATTAAAGCTCCCGTTCGACCATATCTTTTTTACCGGAAGTACTACAATTGGTAAAGTGGTGATGGAAGCAGCCGCGAAAAACCTGACCTCGGTTACTTTGGAGCTTGGTGGAAAATCGCCAGCTATTGTAGATGGAACCTGTGATATTAAAAAAGCTGCTGAAAAAATCGCATGGGGTAAATTGGTTAACGCCGGGCAAACTTGTATTGCACCGGATTGTGTATTGATTGAAGAAAACAGGCTAAATGATTTTGTAGAGCATTACAAAACTGCTGTCGGAAAAATGTTCGGTGAGGGCACTGAAATTAATAAAAAAGATTATGCCAAAATCATTAACGATAAACAGTTTAAGCGTCTAAATAAATTAAAGGAAGATGCAATTGCCGATGGAGCAGTACTAACTTTTGGTGGCGAAACAGATGAGAAAAGTTTAACCCTGATGCCCACGCTTTTAACTTCGGTAAACGAAAAAAGTGCCATCATGCAAGAGGAAATATTTGGTCCCATTTTACCTGTTATTATCTTTAAAAGTTTGCAGGAGGCGATTGATTTAGTGAACAGCAAAAATAAACCTTTGGCACTTTACATCTTTTCAGATAACAAACAGAACCAGCACAAAATCATTAATGAAACCAGTGCTGGCGGAACCTGCGTAAACGACGTACTGGTTCACATCAGTAATCCTAATTTGCCTTTTGGTGGTGTTAACAGCAGTGGGACGGGAAGCTGCCACGGTATTTTTGGCTTCAAAACCTTTTCGCACGAAAGGGCTGTGGTTTTTCAATCAAAATTGGGCTTAACCAAAATGATTTATCCCCCTTATGCACCAAAAATGGGTTTGTTGAAATGGTTGAAGAAATTGATGTAATGCGGTTATTGTTTTAATGTTGGAACGTTATAATGTTCGAAGCTTAAGTTCAACTTTTCCAGCTTTACAACATTTAACATTACAACGGATCCGATAATTCTCCTTATTTTGGTTCCATGGATTTAGAACAGCTTAAATACCCAATTGGTCAATTTGCTATGCCTGATATTTTCGATCAAAAACAGATTGATACCTGGATTTCTGAAATAGAGGTTTTACCAAACCAAATTAAAACGGCTACAGAGAATCTAACTGATAAAGAACTAAACCAAACTTATCGCCCCGGAGGCTGGACATTAAGACAGGTTGTTCATCATATTCCAGACAGCCATATCAATGCCTATATCCGTTTTAAGCAGGCCATTACAGAAGACATTCCGGTAATCAGGCCGTATTATGAGGAACGCTGGGCAGAAACCGAAGAAGCAAAAAATGGTGATATTAAGTTATCTGTTGATTTGTTAACTGGTTTGCATCAGCGTTGGGTTGTTTTTTTAAAAACATTAAAAGTAGAAGATTACCAAAGAAAATACATTCATCCGGCACACAATAAAGAACTCACTTTAGCAAATATGCTGGGCATGTATGCCTGGCACGGAAAACATCACCTGGCACACATTACCAATACCAGAACAAAATGAAAAGAATCTATTTATACTTCTTGATTTTATTTCTTGTTGGTTCGTACAGCAATGTTAAAGCGCAAAAAGATTCATTAAAAACCTTTTCTTTTGTGTTAGGCTCATGGGAAATGCAAACGCCCAAAGGTAAAATGGTGGAGCATTGGGGCCATGGTGCCGATAAAATACTGAAAGGCAAGAGTTATCGCATCAATACAAAAGGAGATAGCGTTCTAACTGAAACATTACAGATCAGAAAAATAGGAAAAGATGTTTTCTATTGTTCAACTGTTGCCAATCAGAATGAGGGGAAAGAAGTATGTTTTAAGCTTATTTCCATAAAAGATCAGGTTTATATTTTCGAAAATGCGGCACACGATTTCCCACAGAGAATAGTTTACCAGAACCTGGGTAAAAATGAAATGCTCGCCTGGATTGAAGGCGAGCTTAATGGGAAAAGCCGAAAATCGGAGTTTAGGTATAAGCGGCAGTAGCTTACATCAAAATCAACATGGCTGCGCTCATGGCAATCATAATCGCATCTTCAACAATGGTTACGGTACTCATGGGTAAGTTAAACACCGCCCCCAGGCAAGCACATTGAATTTTCTTTTTGTTTAAAACGCTTTCCAAAACACCAAGGATACTGATGGTCATTACGATGAGGGTGACCCAGTTCACAATAACAGGCGATGGGTTTAATGCAAAGGATAAGCCTAAACCTAATTCGATAAAAGCATAGATATAACCCCATGCGCTGAATTTTTTAGCCACGATATCGTACATGGCATAACTTTCGGCAAAGGCTTTTAAATTGAGCATTTTAAAGAAAGAAAAGGTTAGGAAGAAACCCGCCATAAAAATGCGCATAAACACCATAAAATTGATCGCATTGTTCTGCCACGAAACCACTAACGATATTGCTGTAACATATCCGAATATCAATAGGATGGGTTTGTAGGTTTCGGCCCACGATTTTGCTTCTTCAAGCGTTTCATTGTGATGCGCAGCAGCAATTTGATATTTACTGTCGTTACCACCCAGAGCTTGTTGCAAGCTATCTAAACCGATGTGCTTATCCATACTAATGGTAGCGGTATTCGTGTCTTTTGAGACCTCAACTGAGGTTATATCTGGTAAAACAAGCAGGTTACTTTTAACTTTATTTTCGCAACCGCCACAGGTCATGCCTGTGAGTTGATAGGTATGTGTCATGATTAAATTATTTGTACAAATTTACCGCTTCAATGAGCGATAAGCGTTACAGAATAATCATAAAGTTTTATAGAATTTTAGTTTTCTGTCATTCTGAACGCAGTGAAGAATCTTTAATTTTTGAGAAGGGGTTTTCATCGGTTGCAGATGCTTCGTACCTCAGCATGACAGTTGTTTTACCCCACCAAAACTGAAGTCATCGTTAACGAACCGCCAACGGCTTTATCATTAAAAAACGAAACCTCTTCCTTATCATTTTTCATTCCGAGGGTGTAAATAAGTGGCAAATAATGTTCCGGAGTAGGGATGGCCAGCATGGCATCGCTACCAAGGTTGCGGTAATTGATTAAAGGTTGATAATCGCCGTTTGCAATTAAATTTTTGAATTTATCGTTCATTTCAATTGCCCAATCATAACCACCTCCGTTAATCATTTCCCAGCTTAGCATACGTAGGTTATGCACCATATTGCCACTGCCAATAACCAACACACCTTTTTTACGGAGCGCATAAATTTCTTTGGCAATTTCATAATGTTGCACCGGCGATTTGGTATAATCGATACTCAGTTGCAAAACAGGAATATCTGCATTTGGATACATGTGCCTTACCACAGTCCAGGTGCCATGATCCAAACCCCAATCGTGGTCTAAACCAACAGGGGTTGAGTGGATTAAGCCAGGTATTTCTGCCGCCAGCTTCGGATCGCCGGGTGCAGGGTACTGCACATCAAAAAGTGCCTGAGGAAAACCACCAAAATCGTGGATGGTACCTGGAAAATCCATCGCAGTAACAAACGTGCCGTGGGTGTACCAGTGTGCTGATACCACCAAAACGGCCTTTGGAATGGGGATATGCCTGGCCAAATCTACCCAACTATCACTAAACTCATTATTTTCAATCCCGTTCATTGGAGAGCCATGGCCAATAAAAAGCGTTGGCATTAAATCCGTTTGAGGCAAACGCTGAGTAAAGTTTTTGAATTGGGATAATGCAGACATAATATCGCGTTTGTCATGCTGAGCCTGTCGAAGCACCTACAAGCATTTCGACAAGCTCAATGTGACAGATTTATTTAAATTTTTACCAGATCATCAATATGAAGAAATAATGATCCTATATTATTTTCCTTGAACGAACTCCAGGTTTAATTTAATGGCAACATCTTTTGCAACACCCGCGCCAGTTGGATCATATTTAATATTATAATCTAAACGGTTAATGGTTGTTGTTGCGCCAAAACCAGCTTTGGTATTACCTTGCTGATCTTTAGCCGTGCCCCCATAAACAACAGCAAATTTTACATCTTTGGTTACATCGCGGATGGTTAATTTACCACTTAATTCATAATTGTTTCCGCTTAATTTTTTGAAAGAAGTACTTTCGAATTTCATGGTCGGGAATTTTTCTGCGTTAAAGAAATCGTCCGTTTTTAAATGACCGTCTCTCATATCAACACCTGTAGTAATGCTGTTTACATCAACGGTAAAGGCAATTTTAGCATCAGTTAAATCTGGCTTAGAAGCGGTAACCGTCCCGTCGAATTTTTTGAATGAGCCATCAACAAAAGAAATGCCCATGTGTTTAACCGAAAAGTTAACAAACGAGTGCATTGGATCTATTTTCCAGCTGGTTTGTGCAAATGATGCCACACTGATTGAGGTAGCGATCAGAAATAAGAATAATTTTTTCATACCTGGTGATTTTATTTTGGTACAAAGGTAGTTGAGTATCAGCAGATCAATCTTAACGTATGATAAGAAATTGGAGAAGGGGGTTAATCGGTTAACTGTTTAAATTGGTTAATTGATGAATAGCTAAATGGTTAATGGTTTTTTGGTTCATAGTTCATAGACGATGGGCCCATTGGCCATCAACCATGATCTATCTAACCATTAACTATTTCCTCCCATCACACCTCATCCAGTGTTTTCCTGCTATCTGCCGAAGCTGCTTTATAAACCGAAGGCGTAATGCCAGTCACTTTTTTAAACTGTGCCGATAGGTGAGCTACACTGCTGTAATTCAGTTGATAGGCAATTTCGCTCAGTGTGAGTTCGCCATAAGTGAGCATTTCTTTTGCTTTTTCTATTTTCTGTGCAATGAAATATTTCTCAATCGTCTGATTTTCGACCTCAGAAAAAATGCTGCTTAAGCTCGTATATTCCTGTTTTAACTGCTCGCTGAGGTAGGCAGAGAGATTGATTTTTAAAGGTTCTTTTGTGTAATGTACCAAATTAACAATAGCCGTTTTAACCTGTTCGGCTACCTGGGTTTTCTTATCTTCTAATAATTCGAATCCGAAATGGATAAGGCGATCTGAAATCCTGACTTTATCTTCTGAAGTGATATTCTCAGCCAGGGTAACCTCGCCAAGCTCAACCAATAGCGGTTTAAAGCCAAGCTTTTCCAGCTCGGCCTTAACCACCATTTTACAACGGTTGCATACCATATTTTTGATATGCAGGTTCATTAGTTCGATTTTATGGTTTCAGAAACGTCGCCACAATCAAACATCATGCTTCCATAATATGGGTTTTCGATGTTTTCTTTTTCGTTTAACCAGCTTGCTTTCGCCATTGGGCAATGTTGAACATAAACGGTTTGACTGTTAAATTTCAGGCCTTTCAACGTTTTGATCATTGCATAAGAAATCCCTTCAAAAGCCTTTCTTTGTGTTTTGATGTCGTTCGAACCCGCAATCTGAGCAGCTTTGCTTTTGATAATAGCAGTCTGTTCCATAAATATTTTATGCTGATCGGCTGGTAAATCTTTATGGTTAACAGCATTTACTTTTGCCGATAAAACTTTCACTTTTTCAATGGCTAAGTCTTTTTTATCGGTTGCCAATGCATTTTTTACATCATAATATGCTGTTAATGCCTGATTTAAGGCTGCGTCTGTTTTGCTTTGTGCATAAGTGAATGCTGTGGTTGCGATCGTGATGATGGCAACTAATCCTAATATTTTTTTCATGTGATTATTTTTTATTTTAAAACGTTAAAGAAGTTAAATTCTGCCCGAAGCAGGTACATGTTTTTGGTGTAGCGGTTATCCATATTCCCAGTAGCCTGAAAACGATAGCCAAAATCGATACGGGTTGTACTGTTTAAAACCATTTGTAGGGCGGGGGCTATATCCAAATAAGATTGACCACTGCTTGGATCAGTTTTGCCCAACAACTCTAAATATACATTAAAGTTAGGCTGTTTGTAATCCTTATAAACCACCGGTAAAACCAAATAACCCGACGATAAGCTATACGATAGCATGTTTTTTGGCTGCGGCATTCCCGCAATTTGTCTATCATTGTTTTCGAAGGCATGTGCATAACCCAATGTTGATGATAGTGCCAGTTTATGCAGCAGTTGCGTAAAAATTAATCCACCCTGAACGCCACTATTGTCTCCTTCGAGGTTAATATCACGGGTATATGTTGGTCGTTTGCTGGTGCTTACCCTTCCAAAAGCCGATGCCCTGAAATGGCTATGTGCTTCATCCAATGATAAAAACCGGTATTTGGCATATAAACTTCCACCTTCTAACCGGTATTTGCCGTCCATATCCGAAAAAAAAGCCTGGGCGTGCATCATCAGGTTTTTGTTGAACCCAATCATCACTTCCGGAATGGTGCGGCTTACATAACCCGGATAGTTGAACATTCCTTCGTTAGTAATCCTTACACCAATTGATTTCTTAGGCATGTTACTTGCAGGCTCCGTAAATACATATAGTTCTTGTGCCGAAACACTGGTATAAACGCCGGTCATCATCAGCGCCAGTAAGAATATCCGCTTCATCTTATGAAAGAACTAAATGGTAAATACGGGTTTTTTTGCCGTTTACAACCCCTGTGCCATTTGCATAAGCATCAGAATTAGCAGTTGCCGCCTGTTTTTTAAATGCAGAACCAGAAATGAAATCTTTATCCACTATGCTGGCCTTTACAGTTCCGCTTAGCGTTTTACCTTTAACATTTACAAAACGGTATACATTGCCATCAACAACAGCCTGACCTTTGTCGTCTACCTTAACATCATTAAAATTGAAGTTAGCCGTTAAGCCGCCCACTGAAAAACCTGCATCCTGAACTTTTTTACGAACCAGATCAAGATTAACATTCGCGTCTTTTTTAAAGGTTAAAACAAATATGTTTTTGTTTAAATCAGGTTTAACGCTACTGATAAAGCCCAGGGTTTCTAAAGATTTTTGTGTTGCGTTTGAGCACATAGAACAAGTTAAACCTGTTACCTGTAAATCTGCAGTGGATATTTGTTGTGCCGAAACATTAACGGCAAAGAATAGCATGATGATGCTGAAAATTTTTATTGCTTTCATGATTTTTTTGAATTAGAATTTAAGAAAATGTGACATTGAGCCCGTATAAATGCAAGAAATTCGCATTAACGAGCTGATGTTTAAATTCTAATTCCTAAAAATGCAATTGAAAATATGCAAAGCAATCCGCGAGGACAATGGCGGTGCTTTGTTCGAAATTTTACTAAAAAACTTTGGACTGATGTTGCTTAGAAATTCTAAAACCGGAGGATGAAGAAAAAGCTGGATAGAAAACAATTTCGGCATCTGTAACTGAGCCTCTGCATGGTGACTATCTTTTACCTTAACTGTTACCTGAGTATTTTTGCAACAACCATCATCTCTCTTTTCGGCCGGAATATCTTTGCAGAATTTGCATGAAACCTCGTTGCTAAAAAGTTTAACGTTTTCTAGTTTGCCTCCACAAAAATGGAGACTTAAAGCCAAACCCATAACACTAACTGCATAGAATACAGCCAAAGAAAGTGCTATTTTTTGTTTTAACTTCATTAATACAAAGGTAAAGCAAAAATTATCGAATAATGCGTGGATTTATTTATTGAATTTCATTTTTTAGCTTATTTTAGCCTCAAACACCAATTAAATGAAGAAAATATTATTGTTCCTGTGCGCTTTTTCAGTCCTTTCTGCCTTTGCTTCGAAACCTAAAAATCAATATATCCGCATTAAAACCGAATTCGGCGAATGTATTATTAAACTTTACAATCAAACGCCACTACACCGCGATAACTTTTTGAAATTGGTTAAAAAAGGGTATTACAATGATCTTTTATTTCATCGGGTGATTAAAGATTTTATGATCCAAGGTGGCGATCCGGATTCAAGGAATGCCAAACCAGACTCATTGCTGGGTAATGGCGGACCAAAATATACCATTCCGGCAGAATTTAATGATAGTTTATTCCATAAAAAGGGTGTTTTAGCGGCTGCACGCGAAGGTGATGATGTAAATCCGGCAAAAGCATCAAGCGGTAGTCAGTTTTACCTTGTTCAGGGTAGGGTTTTTACCGATCAGCAGTTAAATAGTGTAGAAGAAAAACGTTTAAAATTTAAAATCCCTGAATGGCAGCGTGAGGTTTATAAAACAATAGGAGGTGCTCCGCATTTAGATCGAAATTATACCGTTTACGGCGAAATTGTAGTTGGCCTGGATATGGTAGATAAAATAGCCGTTCTGGCAACCCATAAAAACAATCGCCCAAAACAGGATGTGAAAATGGAAGTTACCGTTCTAAAAAGAAGAGCTGCAAAAAAAATGGAGAAACAGCTATTGCAGACTACACTAAAAGATAAGAGGGTTATGTAATCAGAGGTTCTTGCCTATTGTCGAAAAAGAAAAGAATTCTAATCTCTTCTTGATAGACCTGATAATAAAAAGAAGTATGTTTTGAAATTACACCTTTTCTTACCTGGCCATTTAATAAAATGGGTTCATAGATAAAGGGTAATATGGCAATCAAATCGATTTTTTTATAAACGGTTTGGATAAATTTGTCAGCGTGGTAATATCCCCAGGTTTCTTCAATAAAAATCCCAATTCCAAGCAGTGTTTCGTATGCTTCTTCTGAAAAAGAAACGGTTAATGCCATTTTTCAGAAAGTCTTTTTTTAACTTCGTCATAAGGAATTAGCTTGCCCTCTTTAGCTTGTTGTAGCCCTCTTTTAATTCCCTCTTGAACGTGTTTTGGTAATTCGTCCAACACAACCTTTTCATTGTAGTTTAAAAGCATGTCCAGCTCTGATAAAAGATTTTCATCATCCGTTTCGAACACTTTTTTTGCAATCTCTATTTTTAACTCCTCGATGCTCATAAACAAATTTAACGAAAGCAAATCTCAATTACTAAGCATTTATTCAATTAATTTCTAAATTTACCGCCCACAACAATTGAAATTTACTGAATGAAAATCATTTCCTATAACGTAAATGGGATTAGGGCGGCAAGTACCAAAAACTTTTTTGGCTGGTTACAAGCTACAGATGCTGATATGGTCTGTATGCAGGAAGTAAAGGCGCTGCCTTCGCAAATCCCTGAAATTATTGCACTGATTGAGCAACTGGGTTATCACCATTATTGGTTCCCGGCAGAGAAAAAAGGATATAGCGGCGTAGCCATTTTATCTAAAATTAAACCCAACCATGTAGAATTTGGCTGCGGTGAAGAATGGATTGATAAAGAAGGAAGGATTTTAAGGGCTGATTTTGATGGTTTCTCCCTAATGAGCCTTTATATGCCATCAGGCTCGAGTGGAGATGAAAGACAGGTGAGAAAATACGAATTTATGCGGTTTTTTGATGGGTACATTGGCGAATTGCGGAAAGAGATCCCAAATTTGATCGTAAGCGGTGATTATAACATCTGCCACACCGCTATTGACATTCACAATCCAAAATCGAATGCCAATTCATCAGGTTTTTTACCCGAAGAACGGGAGTGGATGCAGTTATTTTTGGATAATGGTTTCATCGATACTTTCCGTCATTTTAATAAAGACCCACATCATTATACCTGGTGGAGCTACCGTGCCGGATCGAGGGGAAAGAACCTGGGTTGGCGTATCGATTACCACCTGGCTACAAGACCAATGGAAAGCCGCTTAAAAAATGTAAGGATTTTACCCGATGCCATACATTCAGATCATTGTCCGGTTCTTTTAGAAATCGAATAGTTTTTAGGTTAACTGGTTAATTGTTTAAATCGGTTAACTGAGCCCAATTTTCGATTAACCAATTTATACAGCTTCAACAATTAAACAGCCAAATAAATGCTAATCACCAATATAAAAGGCCTGGTAGGCCTGCACCCTAAAGATAAGTTAGTGTTACGCGGCAGCGAACTCGATCTTTTACCTTTGCTTGAAAATGCCTGGCTTTTAGTAGAAAATGGTTTGATCAAAGATTTTGGCGAGATGAGTTCAATCCCTTCTCACATCTCAAATCACCCATCTCAAATCTCGGCCGACGGCCGCTATGTTTTTCCATCCTGGTGCGACAGCCATACCCATATTGTTTTTGCGGCCTCACGTGAAGAAGAGTTTGCCATGAAAATACAGGGCAAAAGTTATGAAGAAATTGCCGCGGCAGGTGGGGGGATTTTAAATTCAGCCAATAAACTTCAAAAAGCAACAGAAGACGAATTGTTTGAAAGTGCTTCAATTAGGTTAAAACAGATGATTCTTCAAGGGACAGGAGCGGTTGAAATAAAAAGTGGTTATGGCTTAACCACTGAAAGTGAAATCAAAATGCTCCGGGTAATCCGCAGGTTAAAAGATCAGTTTCCGATCCCAATAAAGGCGACTTTTCTGGCTGCCCATGCTTTTCCTGCCGAATTTAAAAATGATCACCAGGGTTATATCAGTTTGATTATCAACGAGATGTTGCCGCTTGTTGCTGCAGAAAACCTGGGCGAATATATTGATGTTTTCTGCGAAAAAGGATTTTTCTCTGTCGAAGAAACCGATCAGATACTCAAAGCAGGAGCAAAATATGGGTTGAAACCAAAAATACACGCTAACCAGCTTTCCGTTTCGGGCGCTATTGAGGTGGCGGTTAAAAATAAAGCCATTTCTGTCGATCATTTAGAAGAAAGTAATGAATCAACCATCGAAACGTTAAGAAACGCCGATACCATTGTAACATTACTACCTTCTTGTTCGTTTTACTTAGGTATTCCATTTGCAGATGCTAAAAGCTTTATTAAAGCCAATTTACCTGTGGCTTTGGCTACTGATTATAATCCGGGATCAACACCTTCAGGGAATATGAATTTTGTAGTGTCGCTGGGCTGTATTAAAATGAAAATGTTTCCAGAGCAGGCCATCAATGCAGCTACTTTAAACGGTGCGGCAGCAATGGAGATCAGCGAAAATTATGGAAGTATTGCCATTGGAAAAAAGGCAAATTTATTTATCACAAAACCAATGCCCTCAATAGCCTATTTGCCATACAGTTTTGGCGAAAGCCAGGTTGATACGGTGATTTTAAACGGTGAGATTTATCATGGATAACCTTAAAATATATTCGCGAAGCGACATTGAGCATTTGATTATCCATCGTGATGGCGAAACCAAGCTTGGCGAAAGGGTTAATACCTACCGGCAAGAAGCAATCTCGATAGAAGGGTTAAAAGCGAACAATTCAAAATTTGTATTGCTGGGTATCCCTGAAGATATCGGGGTAAGGGCAAACGCTGGTATTGCGGGTGCGGCATCGGCATGGCGCACAAGTTTAACAGCTTTTCTGAATATCCAAAGTAACCGCTTCTTAAATGGCGAAGAAATCCTGGTTTTGGGGCACTTTGAAATTACTGAACCTGAAGATTCTTCTATTAAAGGTTTAAGGAATAAAGTGGCTGAAATTGATGAATTGCTTTATCCGGTCATTGAAAAAATTGTGGCTGCAGGCAAAATTCCAATTCTAATTGGTGGTGGGCACAATAATGCTTATGGGATGATTAAGGGTACTTCTTTGGCCTTTAAAGGTCCAATTGATGTGTTAAACATTGATGCACATGCCGATTTAAGAGAATTAGAAGGCAGGCATAGCGGAAACGGATTTTCTTATGCCCTGAAAGAAAATTACCTTGATCATTATTTTATGTATGGCCTGCATCAGAATTACAATAACGAGGCGATTTTGACCCAGATTGAAAACAACCCCAAACTAAAGGCTGTATTTTTTGAAGATATTTTAACCGGGGCGGATTATAATGATCTTATTAAGGATTTAGGACCAACTGCTGGTTTGGAAATCGATCTGGATTGCATACAAAATGTACTTTCGAGTGCCGAAACGCCGTCTGGGTTTGCGGTTAATGATATAAGAAAAATAATTTTAACACACGCTAACAAATTTTCTTACCTGCACATTTGTGAAGGTGCCACAAGGATGCTGGATGGCAGGGTGAGTAAGCTTACATCCAAATTAATTGCTTATTTGGTGAGTGATTTCGTGAAGGGGCGCATTTCTTAAAGTGAGCCATGGATGCGCGGAAAATACGGAGTATTTTACTTGTGTCGTCATTTCGAGCGGAGTGCAACGTAGCCGAGAACCCGAAGGCTCTGCGAAGCAAAATCTATCTCGAGCGTAATTTGACTTAGATCTCTCCAATCCAATACGTTCCAGTCGAGATGTCGAAAAATCGTAGATGGATAAGACTTTTTTATGAAGCACCCAAACTAATGAACCAATGGACACTGAACTAATGAACCTCTTACAAATATTCCGCTTCGTATTTCTCGCCAGCTTTCAGCATCAACTCTATCTGTTTCAGGTCTTCAGGGGTTAACTCTTCTTTCTCCTGTAATTCGAATACCGCAATCATGTTGTCTTCGTATTGTTTTTCGGTTTTGATAACGATTTCCTGTGGCATGCCGGTAAGCTTAAAATTTTATAATTTCTGTTGGTGTTATGCAAAAATCTAATTTGATGTCGTGTTCATTTACATCATCGATTTTTTCAATTGCAGGATGCAAAGATAAACCTATTTTCTGAGCATTTATATTCTGGAGAAAACGATCATAAAAACCTTTGCCATAACCTACGCGGTAACCCTGTTCATCAAAGGCTAACAGTGGAATAATGACCATGTCTATTTCGCCTTCGTGCAGGTTTCCTTTTTGTGGCTCCAAAATGTTGTAGAGGTTTTTTTGCAGGTCTTCTTCGCCCAGATATTCGTGGTGGGTCATTAAAGCCGTTTCGAAATCTGCCTTAGGTACAATGATTTTAATTTCAGAATGGGTTTTGTTCAGCCATTCGATCAGTAAAAAAGTATTCGGCTCTTTTTTTTCGGTAATGGGTAAAAAGATATGCAGGGTTTTAATTTGGCTAAAATCGAGTGTTTTAAACTGTTTTAAAAGCGATTTGTTTAACTCTTGGTATGTTGAGTCGTTTAATAACAACCTCTCTTTTAGCGTTTGCTTTCTGATTGCGGCTTTTAGCATAATAACAAAGATAAATATTTTACAAACCTATAAGGTTTCAAAAACCTTATAGGTCTTAAAAGAAGTGGAAATACCTTTTAATTGCAGTAACCCTGAATGTGTTGTCATGCTGAGGCACGAAGCATCTGTTTCATAGGCCGCAGATGCTTCGTGCCTCAGCATGACAGCGTGTTGTTTAAAAAGATTGAAACAAATAACGGGACTGCTGTTCCCGACCAGCTCATCATGCAAATTTTCTAACAATTATATCATGGCAATATAAAAGTCTTAGAAAATTATTTTATCCCTTAATGTAAATCTATAAACAAAAAAGCCCCTAAAATTTAATTTTAGGGGCTTCAGATATTTTATTTCAATTATTTTACACGCTCAACATAATCGCCGGTACGGGTATCAATTTTAATTTTATCGCCTTGGTTTACGAACATCGGTACTTTAACCTCAACACCATTTTCTAATGTTGCTGCTTTTAATGCATTGGTAGAAGTATCGCCTTTAACAGCAGGCTCCGAATAAGTAATTTCGAATTCTGCAAAGTTAGGCAACTGGGCCATAATGGCTTCGTCGCTTTCCATAGAAACAATGATGTTCATGCCTTCTTTTAAGAATTTAATAGCCGAACCAAATAAAGCTTTTTCAACATTAAATTGCTCGTAGCTGTTATTGTCCATTACTACCAAATAATCACCTTCTTCATATAAATATTGGTAATCGCTGGTTTCTACACGGCATATTTCTACAGCCTCGTCGGTATTCATACGTGCCTCAACAATTCTGCCTGATTTAATGTTACGGAATTTACCCGTATAAAATGCGCCACCTTTTCCTGGCGTACGGTGATTCCATTCGTCAACAGTAACCAGTTCGTTATTGATACGAAGGATGTTGCCTGTTTTAATTTCTGATGCTTTTGCCATATTGTGTTATCCCAAATTTGGGGTTTATTTTAGTTTTTCGTGACGGCAAAGGTAAAATTATTTTAATAAAAACCTATAAAGGTTTAAGGCATAAGGCTTAGGGTTTAAGAAAATTTAAACCTTAAATTATGCTATCTTATCCTTTCCATATACTCACCGGTACGGGTATCAATTTTGATTTTATCGCCTTCATTTACAAATAAAGGCACTCTGATTTCGGCGCCGGTTTCTACAGTTGCTTGCTTAAGCGCACTTGTGGCCGTATCTCCTTTAACTGCAGGCTCAGAATAGGTTACAATAAGCTCAACACTGTTGGGCAGGCGGGCAATAATCGGTTCGTCGCTCTCAAAAGCCACTGTCAAGGTCATACTCTCTTTTAAAAACCTGATCGAATCTCCAAAAAGGAATTTAGGGATATTGTGCTGCTCAAAAGTTTCGTTATCCATCACCACTAAATAATCGCCATCCTCATAAAGGTATTGATAATCATTGGTTTCTACACGGGCAAAGGTAACTTCTTCGTCCGGGCGGAACCGGTATTCCACTATCTTACCTGTTTTTATATTCCGCATACGGGCCTGATAGAAGGCTCTTAAATTTCCTGGGGTACGGTGGATGTATTCTTCAACTGATACCAACTCTCCGTTAATACGAAGAACACTTCCGGTCCATATTTCTGATGCTTTTGCCATTTTTAAAATGAAATGTTGTTTTGTTGAGGATTAAAAATCAAAGTTAAAAAATGCATACTGATTTGAAAAGCAAAATCTGTGATTCATTAGTTCATTTGGTTGGAAGCATAGATAAGAAATTCAGTTTTTGTTTTGCTCTTTTTTATGGAGCCTTAACCAACAAAAACCACCGTATAAAAGAAATGCCTTTGGGAACCACTCCAAAGGCATAATCAACCTAAACCTCAAACTAAACTATGAAAAACTCTTTGCTTTTTACGGCTATATTTTTAATTCCGCGCTGCGGAAAATGTGATCGTTTCCTGGAAGAGATAAATTAAATAATTGTTTCTCTTTTTGGTGGTGCAAAGGTACAAACTATTTCTTAATTGCAAAATATTTTTTTAAAAATTTATTTTTAGTACAAATGTATGACAAAGCAAGTGTGAAAATGGTAGGCTGAATAGGGGTTAAGCTACTTATAATCTGATATTTGTATATGATCTGTACAGAAGTCGTATTCCTGTATTTGGTTAGAGCCAATTATGGTTAACCGGTCTTTTCCAAAATTTTCGATCAGTTCGCGGTACCAATTTATTCCCTGGACGTCTAAATTGCTTGTAGGTTCGTCTAAAAATAAAATTGGTGTATCGGTGCAACAGGCCAAAGCTAGTTTGGTTCTTTGCTTCATTCCCGATGAGAAGTATTTAATTTCTTTATTTGCTGCTTTTTCTAAACCCAATACACCGATCAGCTTTTTAGCATCGAGGCCAGCAGCAAAATTTTTAAACTTAAAATGAAAATCAATGATCTCTTTTAGCGTAAAGGTTTCAACCAGTTCGAGATAAGGCGCAGCAAGACTAATGTGCCTATAGATATTTTCGACAGGAATTTCTGCTGTATCTGAAAATGTAATTTCGCCCTCGGAAGGAGACAGGCTACCGTTTAAAACACTTAATAATGTTGATTTACCTGATCCATTCGGTCCCAATATCGCATAGCTATTGCCTGATGAAAATTCGGTGCTTAAATCCCTGAAAATCCATTCCTTGTTAAACCTTCTGCCAACTTTCTGTAAAGAGATCTTCATTTGGCTTAAGCGTTTGGCGTTTGGTTATGGGCATTAAGTGGTTTAATCATGCAAACGCTATTGTCAACACCAATATATTGACCATAATTTGGCGTAATCTGATAACCTATTTTTTGATAAAGCGCTATGGCTTCGGGTTGTTTTTTGCCTGTTTCGAGCACTGTGGCAGAAAAACCTATTTCAGTTGCCCAGTTTTCCAGTGCGGTTACAATTTTAGCGGCTATGCCCTGTTTCCTGTAATCTGGATGAACGTACATCCTTTTTACTTCGGCTTCAGTTGCAGAGAAAGGTTTTATGGCGCCACAACCAACTGGTACATCATCTTGGTAGGCAACAATCACTTCTTTAATGGCATCAACCTTATTAAACTGCGCATAAAAAGCATGATCGTCGCCATCTCTAACGGCTAAATCCTGATCCAGCAAAGCAACCAATTGTCTAAAATCGGCATTTTCTGAATCCGTTCTGATTAGCGTTAAATTAATCATTAATATTATTTTCAATTTTAAAGCCGGGTTTTACCCTCCGCCTTAAACCTTTTAACCCTCTACCTTAAACTAACTTCCCATCCCAAAGCCCTTCATTACCCCACGGTTAGAATTACGGATAAAATCAACGATTTCATCACGGATTTCCGTTGGCTTAAATTCGGCTTCGATCATGTCTAAAGCTTTGGTTACATTATTGTGTTTTACAAAAAGTACACGGTAAATTTCCTGTATTTCGTCAATTTGCTCATTGGTAAAACCTCTTCTACGCAAGCCAACAGAGTTAATGCCAGCATAAGAAAGCGGTTCGCGGGCAGCTTTAACATAAGGTGGTACATCTTTACGCACCAATGAACCACCAGTTACAAAAGCATAAGAGCCCACTTTAACAAACTGATGTATCGCAACCAAACCAGCCAGAACCACATTGTTGCCAATGGTGATGTGACCAGCTAAAGTAGTGCTGTTTGAGAAAATGCAGTTATTGCCAACCTCACAATCGTGTGCGATGTGGGAGTAAGCCTGAATAAGGCAGTTACTTCCAATGGTTGTTTTCCATTTATCTTTAGTACCACGATTAATGGTAACACACTCACGGATGGTGGTATTGTCGCCAATTTCTGCTGTGGTAATTTCGCCGGCAAATTTTAAGTCCTGCGGCTCACCAGAAATAACGGCGCCAGGAAAGATGCGGCAATTTTTACCGATACGGGCACCATCCATAATGGTAACGTTCGATCCGATCCACGTACCCTCGCCAATTACAACGTCTTTATGTATCACTACAAAGGGTTCGATTACCACATTTTCGGCAATTTTTGCCTGAGGGTGTATATATGCTAAAGGTTGTATCATTATTGGGCGGGTTCTGCTTGTTTAATTTTTGAAATTTGAGCCATCATTTCGGCCTCAACAACGATTTTTTCGCCAACCATACCTACACCTTTCATTTGGGCAATACCCCTTCTGATTGGTTCAAGTAAATCGCAACGGAAAACGATAGTGTCGCCGGGTAAAACCTGAGCTCTAAAACGTACGTTATCTATTTTTAAAAAATACGTTAAGTAATTCCTCGGATCAGGAACGGTACTTAGTACTAAAATACCACCAACCTGGGCCATGGCCTCAATCTGGATTACGCCAGGGAAAACTGGTGCGCCCGGAAAGTGACCTTTAAAAAACTCTTCGTTCATGGTTACGTTTTTAACGCCTACCACGTGATTTTTAGAAAGTTCTAATATTTTATCTACAAACAAAAATGGCTGACGGTGAGGTAAAATATCCATGATCTGAACCACGTCATACAATGGTTTTGCACTTGGATCGTACACCTTCTGTATTTTTTTGTTTTTCTCTTTTTTAATGGCTGCTTTAATTTTTTTTGCGAAAGCAACGTTTGCCGCGTGGCCTGGGCGGGCAGCCATTATGTGGCCTTTTAAGTGCATGCCAACCAAAGCTAAATCGCCAATCATATCCAAAAGTTTATGGCGGGCAGGTTCGTTTTGGTAACGCAGTTCCATGTTGTTTAAAATACCCTGTGGGGCAACATCAATGTCTTTGCGGTTAAATAATTTAGCCAAATGGCTTAATTCGTCTTTAGTAACCTCTTTATCTACAATTACAATGGCGTTGTTTAAATCGCCGCCTTTAATTAAATTGTGCGATAACTGGTATTCTAATTCGTGTAAGAAACAGAAAGTACGGCAGGATGCAATTTCTTTTTTAAACTCCGCAATGGTATTAATGCCAGCGTGCTGACTACCCAAAACAGGAGAGTTATAATCGATCATGCAGGTAAAACGGTAATCGTCTAACGGCATGGCCACAATTTCTACTTTTCTATCTTCTTCAGTATAAGTAATGTTGTGGGGGATGGTAAAATATTCGCGATCAGCATTTTGTTCAACTGTACCTACTTCTTCCAATAAATCAACAAACTGAATAGAGCTACCATCCATAATTGGTGTTTCTGGTCCGTCTAATTTGATCAGCACGTTGTCAAGGTCCATACCTACTAAAGAAGCCATTACGTGCTCTACGGTGCTTACGCTGGCGCCGTTTTGGGTAAGGGTTGTTCCACGTGAAGTATCAGTTACGTTATCTGCATCGGCTTCGATAATCGGATGCCCGTCTAAATCGATACGCTGAAATTTAAAGCCATGATTTTCGGGGGCTGGGCAAAATGTTAAAGTAACATTAGCGCCTGTGTGTAAACCTACACCAGATGCTGATATTTCTTGTTTAATCGTTTTTTGTCTAACGTTCATTGTTTATTGTATTCTTTTCCAGTTCAGCTGTAAGCTTTTTCAATTCCTCTTCGAGCGCGTTTATTCTTTTTTCTACATCCGGGAGATGTTTGAAAATTACTGAGGCACGCATCCAGTTACGCAGTGGCTGCGCCGGACTACCATGCCATTGTTTATTTTCTTCTGTAATGTTAAAGTTGATACCAGCCTGTGCACCAATCTGTGTGCCTTTGGCCAGTGTTAAATGGCCGGCAATACCCACCTGACCGCCAACAACACTGTTAGGGCCAATTTTTGTGCTGCCAGAAATTCCTGATTGTGCGGCTAAAACCGTGTTTTCGCCAATTTCTACGTTATGGGCAATCTGGATCAGGTTATCGATTTTTGCTCCTTTTTTCACAATTGTTGATCCCATCGTAGCACGATCAACAGTTGTATTTGCGCCAATTTCTACATCGTCTTCAATGATGACGTTCCCAATTTGAGGGATTTTATTGTAAGTGCCATCTTTTTGAGGCGCGAAACCAAAGCCATCGCTGCCAATAACGGTATTGGAGTGGATGGTAACCCTTTTGCCAATTACAGAATTGTGATATATTTTTACGCCTGGGAAAAAAGTGCTGTTTTCTCCAATTTTAGAGTTTGCGCCAATAAAAGTTTGTGCATTTACTTTACATCCATCACCAATTTCTACATTTTCGGCAACGTAAGCAAAGGCATCTATAAAAACATTTTTACCAATTTTTGCTGTTGGATGAACAAAAGCAAGCTTATCGATACCTGATTGTGCCGCTTGCGCATTTACGGCTTCATTATATTTATCCAGTAAAATGGTAAAAGCACTGTATGGATTTTCAACACGGATTAAAGTGCTGGTATAAGGCTGTGTTGGAGCGAAATCTTTTGATACGATAACAACCGACGCCTGAGTAGAATACAAAAAGTTTTCGTACTTAGGGTTAGAAAGAAAAGACAAAGATCCTTCTTTCCCGTCTTCTATTTTAGAAAGTTCGGTAACGGCTACATCTGGGTTACCATCAATGGAACCGTTCAAAAACTGACTTATCTGCGTGGCAGTAAATTGCATCGTACAAAGGTATATGTTAAATTGATATGAACAAAAAAACCTGCTAGGGTTAAGTGGTGTATATTTTACACAATAATAAGACTTAAAACGGCAGTAAAAGTTAAATATTTTGTTAAATAAGCTTAAATGCCCCTGGGGTAACAGAGGATATATTTTTCTACAGTTTTCTGCAGCGACTCCAGATTGGATAAATCTGACGCCTTTGCAATATCTACAATATCGTTATTTTTCATCAAAATCTTGATATTTCCAACCCCGGCGTTATATGCCCGGTTTTGGATGGAATCTGTAAAAACAAAATATCTTGCTTCTTCGGGTTTGATCTCCAGTAAATTAACAGCTGCGTCCTGTAAAAAGCTCACCCGGTCATCGCTTGCTTTTTCATTGCCCATTTCTACTTTGTAAAGATTCCTTGAAGTAAGCATTTTACACAGCGTAGACAAAATTTTATCGGGATGTTTAACCCAAACCTTAACTGCTGCATAAATATCCTGGTCATCTAGATTGGTAAAATGCTCCAGATTTTCATGTTGTGCAAAGAAATTGGCTTCGTTGATATCATTTTTTAAGAAATGATTTAATGAGGGCGAAGCAAATAACTCTGTCCCGGCAGAGGACAGTTCTTTCGCACGTTCCAATAATTTTACAAGGATCATTTCGCCTGATATCACCGTTTTATGTAAATACACCTGCCAATACATCAGCCTCCGGGCAATTAAAAATTTCTCAATAGAGTAAATTCCTTTTTCTTCGATAACGAGGTCATCATCATGAATGTTGAACATTTTGATGATCCGGTCGAAACTAATCACACCTTCGCTAACACCCGTAAAAAAGCTATCGCGATTTAAATAATCCATCCTATCTAAATCCAACTGACCTGAAATGAGTTGATGAAGAAATTTTTTATGATAAGTGCCGTTAAAAATCTCAATGGCATGGCTCAATCTCCCTTCGAAATGGATATTCAGGTCGTTCATCAGCTTCGCTGAAATATCCTCATGCCTGATTCCCGTAACCAAAGAATGTTCTAAAGCATGCGAAAATGGTCCGTGGCCGATATCGTGTAGTAAAATGGCCAAAATGGCGGCTTCTTCTTCACCTTCGGTGATGGTGTGTCCTTTACTTTTTAAAAGATTGATGGCCAAAGTCATTAAATGCATGGCGCCCAAAGCGTGGTGAAAACGGGTATGTAAAGCACCCGGATATACCAAATGCGTCATCCCCAGCTGTTTAATGTAACGCAAACGCTGGAAATATGGATGCGAAATTACATCATACACCAATTCGGATGGAATACTGATGAAACCGTAAACCGGATCATTTATTATTTTCTTCTTGTTCAATCGTTAAAAATAGTTAAATAGATAGATACGGTACAAAAATTGCTATTTTTATTCACAGTTTGATTTACCTGCCAAAATTAAAGGGCAATACATACCTATTTTTACAAAAACATGCAAGAAACTAAGATATTATGGGCCGATGACGAAATCGACCTATTAAAACCACATATATTATTGTTGAATGATAAAGGTTATAATGTAACCACATTTACCAACGGAAACGACGCTTTGGAGGCATTTGGAAAAGACCATTTCGACCTGGTTTTCTTAGATGAGAATATGCCGGGAATGAGTGGCATAGAAACGCTTTCTGCTATTAAAAACTTAAATCCCGATGTTCCTGTAGTCTTGATCACCAAAAGTGAGGAAGAAAATTTAATGGAAGATGCGATAGGCAGCAAAATTGACGACTATCTGATCAAACCTGTAAATCCTAAACAGGTATTGCTTACCATAAAAAAACTGATTGATAATAAACGTTTGGTAAGCGAAAAAACATCAATGGCTTATCAACAGGATTTCCGCCGTTTGGGGATGACCCTGGGCGACAGGCTTAACTACGAGGAATGGGTTGATGTGTATAAAAAAATTGTTTTTTGGGAACTTGAGCTCGAAAAGTTAGACGATCCGCAGATGCATGAAATTTTAACCATGCAAAAACAGGAGGCCAATACACAGTTTACTAAATTTATCGAAGAAAACTACCTCGACTGGATCAAGAATAAGGATAAAGCACCTTTACTTTCGAATGAATTGTTGAAGAAAAAGGCTTTTCCGCATATTAACGATACCACCCCTGTGTTTTTTATTCTGATTGATAATTTACGTTACGATCAATGGAAAATTATTAATCCGTTAATTTCTGAATATTTCAGAATTGATGAAGAGGATATGTACACCAGTATTTTGCCTACCGCAACGCAATATGCCCGTAATGCAATTTTCTCAGGTATGATGCCTCTGGATATGGAGAAACGTTTTCCTCAGCTTTGGCAGAACGATGATGATGAAGGTGGGAAAAATATGCACGAAGAAGCTTTTCTGGCCGACAACATTAAGCGCAGCTTAAGAAAAGACTGTAAGTTCAGTTATAACAAGATTTTAACTTTCGAGCAGGGAAAAGATTTGGTTGATCAGACGCATAATTTGTTGCAGAATGATTTCAACGCCATTGTATTCAACTTTGTTGATATGCTGAGCCATGCCCGTACCGATATGCAGATGATCAGAGAGCTGGCCAATGATGATGCAGCTTACCGTTCATTAACCTTATCATGGTTTGAGCATTCTCCACTATGGGATTTATTGAAAAAGATCTCTCAAAAACAGGTTAAAGTGATCATTACCACCGACCACGGAACTATCCGCGTTAAAAAACCCGTTAAGGTAATTGGCGATAGGAGCACAAACACTAATTTACGCTACAAACAAGGTAGAAACCTTAATTTTAATGCAAAAGAGGTGTTTTTAATCAAAAACCCACATGATGCTTTGTTGCCAAAGATCAATATCAGCAGCAGTTATATTTTTGCAAGGGAAGATAGTTATTTCGTTTATCCGAACAATTACAATCAATTTGTAAACTACTACAACGAAACCTTTCAGCATGGTGGGATTTCGCTAGAGGAAATGATTATTCCGGTAGTGACTTATTCGCCGAGGTAGTTGAGAGATTTGAGATACTAGATGTGAGATATGAGAACGGTCATTTTTCAATAGGAATGTCCTCTTGATCCGATGGCTATCGGATTTGTTTCAGGATCTGTTTCGTTTGAATGGTAAGGCAAAAGTAATCATTGCAAGAGAAATATGTCTATATATTGTTAAACTGAAGCATTATTCTTAATTTTAATTAGATTTTAGACAACATGAATATTTCGATAACTCAACTATATGCACTTTTAAGCGAAAAGCTTGATAAGGATACTGTAGAGCAGTTAACCAGTTATATTGAGGCGAAAGTTGAAAACCGTAATTGATAAAACTAACCATTTGGCCTCTAAAGAAGATTTAGCGAATGCTAAAACTGATATGATTAAATGGTTTGTTGGCTTGTTTATAGCGTTGGCTTTAATGATTATCGGCCTTTACTTTAAAGATTAATTGTATAATTGCTCCGATGATGATTTATTCGTTGGGATAAAGTTATAAGTTACATATTTAATCGGTTGTCATCTTGAGCCTGTCGAAAGACTTTCAATAATTTACAGGTTAGGTTTTCAACAAACTCAGACTTGACTAATCGCAAAATAAATAAAGGCAAAAGCAATGCAATTATGTATTACTTTTGCCTTTATTCTTTTAAAATGGATATAGAAGTAAATAGTTTAGCCGATTTACCTGTTGTGGCGCAACAGCTTTCAGATTTTGCAGGCAGTGAGAAAGTCTTCATTTTTGAAGGTGACATGGGCGCCGGGAAAACCACTTTTATTAAAAATTTCTGCAAACATTTAGGGATAGCCGATGTAGTTTCGAGCGCAACCTATTCTATTGTAAATGAATATGAAAGTCCGAATGGGCCTGTGTTTCATTTCGATTTTTACCGCATAAAAGATATCCGCGAAGCGTATGATCTGGGTTATGAAGAATATTTTTATGGAGGTGGTACCTGTTTAATTGAATGGCCTGAAAGGATAGCAGAATTACTGCCTGAAAACTACATTAAAGTGGAGATAAACGTGCTGGATGAGAACCGTAGATTATTCAAACTTTCGAAGGTATAACAATTAGTTATCAATAAATTAACAGATTTTCCGTATCTTGAACAACCTAAAACTACCAAAATATTAATTCAACATGGCTACAGGATTACGCGAAGGAATGGCCGATATAGCTCGTCAGGGTTTATTGCAAACACAAGAGGCGAAGTTAGAAACCAGCAAAAAGAAAAACAGCCTTTACATCGGAATACCCAAAGAAATATCTTTCCAGGAAAATAGAATTGCCTTAACTCCTTTATCAGTAGCATTACTGGTAAACAATGGTCACCGCGTTGTTTTAGAAACGGGAGCGGGCATCGCAGCTAATTTTTCTGATAGCGAATATGCCGAGCAGGGAGCCAAAATTGCCTACGATAAAAAAGAAGTTTTCGACGCGGACATACTGGTGAAAATAGCACCTCCCATGTTAGAAGAAATTGAGATGATGCATAAAGGGCAAACCCTTATTTCTTCATTGCAGACCGGCACTTTAAAGCAGGATTACCTTAAAGCTTTGATGCATAAAAAAATCAATGCTTTATGTTTTGAAAATCTCCGCGATGAAGGCAATATTTTGAGCGTAGTGCGGGCCATGAGCGAAATTGTTGGATCTACCTCTATTTTAATAGCGGCCGAATACCTGAGCAATGTAACAGGAGGCAAAGGATTGATGTTAGGCGGTTTTACTGGCGTTCCGCCAACTGAGATTGTTATTTTAGGTGCAGGCACCGTTGGCGAATATGCTGCACGAACGGCTTTGGCTTTAGGAGCCGAAGTGAAGGTTTTTGACAGTTCTATTTACCGTTTACGCCGCTTACAGAATAATTTGGGTAGCAGGGTATTTACCTCAGTAATGCAGCCTATAGTATTAAATAAGGCCATTGTTACCTGTGATGTGGTAATTGGTGCCATTCGTGCAAGTCATGGCCGTAGCCCTTGCGTGGTGATGGAAGAAACTGTTGCGCGGATGAAACCACACTCTGTGGTAATTGATGTGAGTATTGATCAGGGTGGCTGTTTCGAAACTTCTGAAGTTACTAACCATACTAATCCGGTTTTCAGGAAATATGACGTGATCCATTACTGTGTGCCCAATATTGCCTCGCGTGTGCCAAGAACAGCCTCTTACGCACTAACCAATATTTTTGCGCCTATTTTATTAGATATTGGTGAATATGGAGGCTTAATGAACATGGTTTGGAATAACCCTGGTATCCGCGAAGCACTATATATTTACCAGGGAAACTGTACCAATAAAGATCTGGCCGATATGTTTAATTTGCCCTTCAAGGATTTGGAATTGTTAGTGGTTTCTAATCAATAATTACATTTCCGTCATTGCGAGGTACGAAGCAATCCTAATGCTTTAGTCTGTAGCGATCGTTGTAAGATTGCTTCGTGCCTCGCAATGACGATCTACTTAAGCCAATTCCGTTATGAAAGTAAGTTGCCTTATATTTTTTCTATCTTTTTCTTTATTTGCTGTTGCCCAAAATAAACCCGCCGCGACAAGAAAGCTAGTTGTAGTAAGTTCTTATAATCAGTATCTGGCTTCAGTAAAACTGAACCCTAACAACGAACTGGTTGAAATTAAAAAAGCCATTCCAAATATTAAGCTGGACATCCGCTACGCTACCAGGAACAACTTTATGCAGCAAGTGATGTATAAGCAGGCGAGGGCTTTTGCACGAAAACCCGTAGTAGAGGCCTTAAAGAAAATCCAAAAAGAATTAAATAAAAAAGGTTACGGTTTAAAAATATTCGATGGTTACCGTCCTTATGCCATTACAGTTGAATTTTATAAAAAAGCAAGCGATAAAAATTTTGTGGCCAATCCGGCAAAAGGATCTAAACATAACAGGGGCTGTGCTGTAGATTTAACACTAATTAATTTGAAAACAGGGAAAGAGTTAGTGATGCCAACACCCTATGATAGTTTTTCGGCCGCTGCCGCTGCTAAATTTGAGAAAGTATCTCCGGAGGCCAGGAAAAACCGCGATTTCCTGATTGCTATCATGGCAAGATATCAAATGAATGTACTGGAAAACGAATGGTGGCATTATGATTTCTCGGGGTGGAGAGGGTATGATTTAATGGATATTCCTTTTGAGAAATTATAGTTCATTGGGTTGGGAGTATAACAATTCGTTGCGTCATTTCGACTGAAGCGCAGTGGAATGGAGAAATCTATTTGTGGAGGCTGCATCATAAACTTAGTTTTTCCAGATTTGTCTTGTTTAGCCTGTCGAAACGCTTTACAGCGTGATATGGCAGTCCTTCGACAAGCTCAGGATGACAATCGATATTTATGATACATTCTCTAAATTTAAAGCCTTTAGCTTTCTAATTGTCAGGTAGTAATACCTGACAACACGATAAATTTATCCGTGGTGTAAGATGTTATCTTACACTAAATTGTTAAATCTTTAGTTTGGCAAATGTCAGGTGGTAATACCTCACTTCACTTGGATTACAAATGGTGCGGCCTGCCGTATTGATCCATTTTAACCTTTGCTTTATCTTCTTTTACCGATAATTCAAAAATGTAATCGTAATCATCATCGGTTAATTCTTCCTTTGGTCTTTTGCCGCCAAGGGCTTCAATAATTTCGAGTACCGTGTTAGAATGACCGGCTATTATTACTGTTTTACCAACATAGTTGGTCTTGATGCTATCAGCAAGCGATTTAATATCTTTATAATCGATTACTTTTGGAATCACCAAGGAATCTAAGGTTTGGTGGGTTCTTTTCGTTGGCGTGGCAAAGGCGACATCAAATTTTACCTTTTTTAAGTATTTTGCTAAATCTGCTGCGCGGATTTTCCCTTCGTCGGAAAGATTGGGGTTTGTATCCTGTGGGTTCGACTTATCTTTTTCAGCATGTCTAACAATCCAGACGGTGGTGGTTTGTGCAGAAATGATATTGGCAAAGAGAAGGGTTAATGACAAGAATACGAACAGTTTTTTCATTTCATAAATATTCAAAAATTAATTGGATAAGAAAAGCTTAAAAAAATATGGCGGCGATTAGCTTTTCAATATCCTCTTTTTCGTGCCATGCGGAAAGCACTATACGATCTAAAATTTCGTCGGTAGGATTTGGATAGGGGAAAGACGAAATTAGGATCTGCTTTTGCAAAAGACGTTGTGAGAAATTTACATCTCCCAAGAGATAAACAGGGAAATCCCATTCGTGTTTCCAGGTAAGATTTGATGCTTTTTCAAACATTGCCATGTTACTTTTCAGCTTATTTAACGCTTTTTTATATATTTCTTCTGCATGAATAAACGCATGCAAGCCCGCCGGGCTGGGTGGAGAAGCACCAATAAAGGTATTTGTGTCTTTAAGTTTATTGATCATTTTATTTGAGGCCAAAACAATACCTGCATCTACGCCTAGTGCTTTTGCCATTGAGGCAACTACTACATTTTCGATGTTTTCTTGTTTCGGAAGATCTACAATGGCCCCCATCCCGTTATTATTTATAACACCAATTCCATGCGAATCATCAACAACAAGGATTATATTTTTATCCTTACGGATCTCTTTTACAAAATCGAAATGATAAGTTTCGGGTACAAGATTATTCATCGAATTGCTGATCAACACCCAGGTTTTTTCTTCAGATAAATTTATTGTTTCAATTGTTTCAGCTGCCCAATCTCTGAATAATTTTACGTTTTTGGTTTGATTTTCTACTAACCAAAGTGCAGGGTGTGCTGCAGGACCATAAATTACTTTTCCCAATCCGCATAAAGCTTTAACCGTAAGCTGCGCGGCTAAATATCCGCTCGACGTAATGAGCGCAGCTTCTGCTCCATACCGTCTGGCCGCGACTTTTTCTGCTTCGTCATAAATACCCAGTTGAATATTGTTGGTACGGCTGGTACCGTTATTTAAACCAAATTTTTTGATTCCTTCTAAATATAAATTAATAAAATCCTGATTTTGCGGAATACCCAGATAGGCCGTTCCGCCAAAATACAGATAGGAATTGCCATCAATATTTATGGTATTTGAAAAAGGCTGATTGATCGATTTAAAATCTGGCATTAAAAATTTTCATGTATGTAGGTTACTATCCTCACCATTTCTGCCCGCACCTCTGCAGTCGGTTTTACAAAATTGTTGTTCATAAAGGAATAAATATAGGTTTTTCCTTTTTTGGTTAATACGTACCCACTTTGATTATGGACACCACCGAGCGAACCTGTTTTGCCGTAAACAAAGGGTTTATCGGTTTTGGGGTAAGCACTTTTTAAGGTTCCGCTTTTTCCTCCGGCAGGCAGCATATCAAAAAGCTTCTCCGGATTGTTTACCAGCTTATAAATGGAATCGAGTAAATACACATTATCGCGGGGTGTAAATAAATCTTGTCGCGATAACCCCGATCCATCTACCCATTTAACTTTATCGGGCAAAAAGGAAAGGTAGTTTTTGGTAATGTGATTGATCGCTTTTACGGTACTCAAGGTATCGCCAATCTGGTTAGAACATACAAGCAACAAGTGTTCGGCTATAAAATTATCGCTGGGTAACATCATGTGTTTTAAAACCGAATCGCGTTTTGCGCCCGGCAAAGTTTTGGCATCCGAGGGAATTTTAAGATCGATAAGGCCAACAGGTTTGTGCAGGGTATCAGATAATACTTCAACGGTAACCTGTGCACTGGTTTTATAAGGATTTTGTTGATTATAACCTGGTTTAACAGCAACAGCAGGATAATGGAAGTTATTGGTTAAAAAATCGCGTGTTACCTGGAAATTGCCTGTGGTTTTTGTTGAATCTACTATAAAGCAAGGTGCAAAAACCCTGGGTTCGATGTTGATTTTATTTGGACTTGCATAAGTAGAAGTTACCATATTATCCATAATCGGCATCTCGGTAATTTCGGGCTGGTAATAATAGTCGTAATCATCCCAGGCCCAGCCGTCGCCAAAAAAAGTACCCGAGTAACGGCCAGGTGCAAAAAAAAGTTTTTTATTCGTGGCGAGCAGGAAATTATAAGCCGATTTATCTTTAACCGCAAACTGTAAGAATGCCGGATCGCCTGTTCCCCAAAAAATCAGCGAGTCATTCCTTTCGATATATTTCAACGCGGGCATTAAATCGGGTAGCATTTTTAAACTGGCAAAAAAGGTATAAAGTTTTGTGTTAGAGGCTGGCGTAAAATACTTGTCGGCATCTTTCTCAAAAATCATCTTTTTATTTTCAGGGTTGTAAAGTGCAAAACCAACCTGGTACTGCTTGATTACCTGCGAGCTTTTAAATTCTTTCGCAACTTTTTTTGATATGATTTTATTGGTTGAACAGCCTGCTAGCAAACAAATAGATAGTGTGAAGACAAGAAAAATGGGATTTTGATTTTTTAACCGAAACATCTTCTAAATTTAGGGAACATAATTATCAACTAATTTATTAAATTTAGTTTAATGTTAACCAAATATAGTCCCGGTGTAATAATCTGTTTACGTAAACTAATCATTTGCCTGGGCCTGGTATTTCTTTTTTTTTCTGCCATGGGGCAGGAGTTCCTGTTTAAAAGGAACCGCCAAAAACAATCCATTCCTTTTAAATGCATCAAAAACCTGATTGTTATTCCTGTTTATGTAGATGGTAAAGGGCCTTTTGATTTCGTGCTGGATACTGGCGTAGGGCCTATGATTATTACTGATCCATCTATTATTGATTCTTTAAACTTTAATATGCTCCGTAAAATTAAAGTTTCGGGGTTGGGTATAGAAACGGTTGAGGCTTATGTTTCTCAAAGTTTAGATGTTAAGGTAGGCAGTGCGAGCATAGAACATATACCAACAGCTATATTAAAAGAGGATCTTTTTAATTTATCGGGGCATTTGGGAATCAAAATTTATGGCTTATTGGGGTACAGTTTTTTTAGCAGTTTTATTGTGGATATACGGTACAGCGAAAACAGATTGATTATTTATGATCGTGATGCAAAGGTGAAATACCGGGGGAAGAAAATCCCGATTGAGATTGAAAATCAGAAACCTTACGTAGTTGGTAATGTTGAACTGCCGGATGGAAAATCAGTTAATGCCAGGTTTTTAATGGATACCGGTGCCAGCCATGCCTTATCTCTCGAAATGTTGCAGGGCACCGAATTTCCCATGCCAGATAAAAAAATCAAAGCCAATTTAGGAATGAGCCTTAGCGGACAGATTAAAGGTTACATTGGCAGGGTGGGTAAATTTAGTTTGGGAAACTATGTTTTTAATGATGTTGTTGCCGGATTTCCTGATTTTAAAACCATTGCAGAAAAAATTGACCTATCCAAACGTAATGGAAATCTAGGGGCCGATCTGCTCCGGAAATTCAATATCCAGTTTAATTATGAAGAAGGCTTTATATACGTTAAACCAAATGGTTTTAGCAAAGCGCCTTTTGAGCACGATATGGTGGGAATGGTAATCTATCTCGATCAAAAAGAATATAAAAGGGTCCTTATTGGAGAAATTGATGAAAACAGTCCTGCAGAAAAGGCTGGCCTTTGTCCCGATGACGAAATAATTGGTGTTAATTTTAAAGGCATTGAAAGTTATAGCCTGAACGATCTTACCGAATTATTTAAGTCAAAGGCTGATAGAAGCCTGATTTTTGAGATTTACAGGGGTAAAGAAGTGTTTTTTAAGGTAGTACGGCTCGAAAAAAGGATTTAAGTAGCGTAATTTTCCAGTTACAAAACAATTGCTATGTAACAAGGCTCTAACTTTAACCTCTTATTATCAAGCAAACTAACTTTTATATACACATGAAGAAAAACTTTAGGGTACTTGCTTTGGCAGGTATCGTAGTACTTGGTGTAGCCGGATCAGGTTCGGTATATGCTCAGAAGAAGTCTAAAACTACAAAAGGCGCAACGCCGGCAACACCTGCAGCCGCTTCGGCTGCAGCACCAAAAAAAGAAGGAATTAAGCCATTTTCGGAAGTAATTACAGCAAAGGCAAGAACTACAAACGGCTTGTTCAAAACCCATAAGGTAGATGATAAGTGGTACTTTGAGATCCCGGATTCGATGATTAACCGCGAAATGCTTGTGGTTACCCGTTTGGCAAAAGTACCCGCAGGCGTAAAAGTTGGTAACCAGCAATATGGGGGTGAAGAATTAAATGAACAGGTTTGGAAATGGGAGCGTAGAGGCAAACAGGTGTACATTCGTGTACCAAGTTATTCAACCAAGGCCGATCCAAACAGCGATATGTACGAATCGGTACAAAATTCTAACCTGGCACAGATTTTAGCCAGTTTCGAAATCAAAGCTTATAATAAAGATACCACTGGTGTGGTGATCGATGTAACCGATTTTTATAACGGCGATGTGATGGCTATCGGTGCTACCGATCAGATCCGTAAGGCCTATAAAGTAACCATGTACGATGCTACACGCTCTTATATTGATACCGTAAAAACCTTCCCGATTAATATTGAGGTAAAAACAGCTAAAACCTACCGTGCGGCAGAATCGCCAACGGATAACAGCAATGCTGCAGTAACTTTCGAGTTCAATACTTCGATGTTATTATTGCCAAAAATCCCGGTAAAAGCCAGGATAATGGATAGCAGGGTGGGTTTCTTCGGTCAATCGCAAATTGATTATGGAAGTAATGCCCAAAAAGCAGAGCGCACAGCTTATATTCACCGTTGGAATCTGGTTCCAAAAGATACTAATGCCTACAAACGTGGCGAATTGGTAGAACCGGTAAAACCGATTGTAATTTACATCGATCCCGCTACACCTAAAAAATGGGTGCCGTTTTTGATCCAGGGGATTAACGATTGGCAGGTAGCTTTTGAGGCTGCAGGTTTCAAAAATGCCATTATGGGTAAAGAAGCGCCAACCGCGCAGCAAGATCCTCAGTTCAGTGTAGAAGATTCCAGGTATTCGGTAGTGCGTTATTTCGCGTCTGATATTGCCAATGCCTATGGACCGCACATCAGCGATCCACGTACCGGACAGATTTTAGAAACACACATTGGCTGGTACCATAACGTAATGAACCTACTGCGTAACTGGTATTTTGTACAAACAGCAGCCATTAACCCTGAAGTGCGCAAAGCTAAATTTACAGACGAACAAATGGGCGAACTGATCCGTTTTGTATCGTCGCACGAAATTGGCCATACTTTGGGTTTACCGCACAACTTCGGCTCTAGTTATGCTTATCCTGTTGATTCGTTACGTTCTAAAACCTTTACCGATAAACATGGTACAGCACCATCTATTATGGATTATGCCCGTTTTAACTACATTGCACAACCAGGAGACGGTGTAACCAAACTTCACCCTCAAATTGGCGAATATGATAAATGGGTAGTAAAATGGGGATATTCGTGGATTCCAGGCAACAAAACCGCTGAACAGGAAAAAGAAGTTTTAGATCAATGGACTTTAAAAAATGCAGGTAATCCTCTATATTTCTACGGCCGTCAGGGAACTACTTTAGATCCACGTTTACAAAGCGAAGATTTAGGTGATAACGCCATGAAAGCGAGTACTTATGGTATTGCCAATTTAAAACGTATTTTACCTAACGTAGAAAAATGGACTTACCAAAAAGGAAAAGATTATAGCGATTTAAAAGAAATCTATACCGAAATTGTTGGTCAGTTTAACCGTTACATGGGCCACGTAGCAACAAATGTTGGTGGATTAAGCGAAAACTTTAAAACTTATGAGCAAAGTGGTCCGGTTTACGCATACTTGCCAAAAGCAAAACAAAAAGAAGCCATTACGTTCTTTAACCAACAATTGTTTACTACACCGCTTTGGTTAATCAGTAACGAGCAGTTGAGCAAATTTGATAACGGAGTATTATTAAACCGTATTAAAGGTGTTCAAACCAATACTTTGGGTAACCTTTTATCAGCATCGCGTATTGCACGTTTGTTAGATAACGAAACCAAAAATGGCGCTGCAAAAGCTTATACTTTACCTGAATTATTTACAGATTTAAGATCATCGGTATTTGTGGCTGGAAGAGCTGACGCCTTTAAACGTAACTTACAACGTGCGTATGTAGACCGTTTACAGGATTTAATGACCAAAGATTCGGAGCTTCCGGTTGGTTTCCCTGTAGAATATGCTGCAAGTTATGGCTTAACACCAATTAATGTTGGTTTATCAGATATCAGGCCATTGGTTAGGGCAGAGCTGAAAACTTTATTAGCTACCACTAAAGCAAGAGCTGCTGCTGGTGATGCCATTACAAAAGCACATTACGAAGATTTAAGTATCCGTATTAAAGATATTTTAGATCCAAAGAAATAATTAATGAGTGAATTTTGAAGGATGGAATTAAAGAATGATTGAATAGCGATAGTCCATTCAATCATTCAAAATTCTCTCATTCGGCATTAAAAATCGGAGCAGATCATTAAATTGATCGCTCCGCTTTTTTTTGACACCAATCCTCGCAGGTTTTTAATTCAATTCGTCATTGCGAGGAGGTACGACGAAGCAATCTTACAACGATCGCTACCCAAACCTGATAGGTTTAAACTTTGTATAATTCTTGATGCTTAACTTAAACAACACAACTGTTTTCTAATTTTATAGCAAAACAGGGTTATGCTTAAAAAACTATTCTTTGCACTTATATTATTTACATCCGGTTTATCTGCTTTTAGCCAGAGTGCCGATTCATTAACCGTTGTAAAGGCCAAATGGCAGAAAAATAAAATTGCCAGACAGGTGGTTTTATTCAGGCATCATTTTGATCAGAAAAACCTTTTCGCTGCCAACGAAAATATTTCGTTTTTAGAAATAAAAAATACCGGACGTAAAGCCATATTTGCCATTGGTGCAGAAGAAAAGGAACTAATCACTACCAGTAATTTCGGCCTAAGAGATACGGCAATTGCTGCGGTAAACGGCAATTTCTTCGATGTAAAAAACGGAGGATCGGTCGATTTTGTTCGTATAAACGGACAAACAATCAATGCCAACCGTTTAGATAAAAACGGGAATAGAGCAAGGCATCAGGAAGCGGCTGTATTAATTGATAATGGAAAAATCTCAATCAAAAAATGGGACGGATCGGCCGATTGGGAAGCAAAGTTAAAGGAAGAAAATGTTTTGTTAAATGGTCCGTTATTAACGTTAAACAATGTTGATGAAACTTTAGATACCGCTGGTTTTAACCGCTTGCGCCATCCCCGTACCTGCCTGGGCATAAAACCCAACGGAAGGGTAATTTTGTTAACCGTTGATGGAAGAAACGAAAATTCGGCCGGGATGAGTTTGTTCGAACTGACCAAATTAATGCGCTGGTTGGGCTGTACTTCTGCTATAAACTTTGATGGCGGAGGTTCTACCACTTTGTGGGTAAATGGAATGCCTGATGGTGGCGTAATCAATTATCCAACAGATAATAAAAAATGGGACCATTAAGGGCAGCGGAAAGTGGCCAATGTTATTCTGGTAAAGAAACAGGTTAAAAGATAAAATTCCTGCAACACAACAAGCTTAAAAAAACTTATTTTAGCCAAAGATTTTTGTTGAAATGATTAAAAATACAATATACTTTTCCTTTTTTGTGCTCATGCTCAGTGCCTGTAAAATGGGCACTAAAACCAGCGACCCAACGCTTAGGGAATTTACTTTTGAGCCCGTTAAGGGCATCCGTTATGTAGAAGTAAAACGTAGGTTTAAAGATGGATATTCTTTTAATCAGGAAGGTTTTATGCAAAAGCCATCGTGGATAATTGAAGTAGTTAAAGAAGATACCATGTCGGCCTGGAGCCCGCAGAAACATAGGATGCAGAATTTTTACCTGCAGTACGATCATGGGAATGTCTATAATTTCGCAGCCGAATTTTTTAAGGTAAAACACGTTAGTAAAGATAGCCTGGTTTTTCAACGCATCCAGGTTGATGGAAAGGTAATTGCATCAGATGTGCGCTCGGATGTAAACATGACCTTTTATGCACAGGATTACATTAAAAACAAGTTAAAGGCCAAAGCCGAAGACCTGCAAAAACCGACCAAAGCTGATACCGCTTTTATTGAAAAGCGTTCGGCCAGGGTTAACCTGAATAGTGATAGTGCTTTTGCGGCTACAGATCCGGTTCAGTTTATACCTAAAAGCAAAATTGCAAGAGTAGAAAAAATAAGTACAGTAGACCGTGCAAACAACAGAACCGAAGCTTACGATTACATGTTCCCGCAATATATCATCAGGATTGAGAGGGCTTATAAAGATTTTGCTTACCAGGTTGCGGCCGTTGTAGATTTTCAGGGTGGGATACACGTAAAAACGATTTATAATGTGTTACCAGAAAATGCCGAGGCGAAAAAAAAGGTGGCTCAGGGTATTGCCGATATCTACGTGAGGAACCTTTTTAACATAGCACCCGGAACTACATTGGGCGTGCCGCATAATAGCGAAATTACCCTGACTATGATTGGGAAGGCGATTAAAAAGCCTTAATAATCTGATATTTACAAATTTTTAACGTTAAAAAAATGTTAAAAATTTATTTTGATTTTAAAAATTAAAACTTACCTTGCGTACTTAATTTTAATATTTAATACAATGCAAGAAGGCACAGTAAAATTCTTCAATGTAACTAAAGGTTTTGGTTTTATCGTACCTGCGAATGGCGATAGCGAAATTTTTGTTCATTCAACAGGTCTTATCGACGAAATCCGTGAAAACGACAAAGTACAGTACGAAGTTGCTAACGGTAAAAAAGGCTTAAATGCCGTTAATGTGAAAGTAATTTAATTTATTTATCATATTTACAAATGGCCTCGATCACAGTCGGGGCTTTTTTGTTTTTTGTCGTTAACATAAATTCAGTTCATCACTTTTATGACTTATTATTTTATTGTTCCGGGTTTGGGCAATTCAGGTCCAGGCCACTGGCAAACCCATTTCGAAAAATCTGGAGATAATTTTATCCGCATTAACCAAAAGGAATGGGATGCACCGGCAAATCAGGATTGGATTGAAGCCATAGAATCTGCACTCACCGGATATAATCTGGATGATGTGGTTTTAATCGGCCACAGTTTAGGCTGTACTGCCATTGCCAACTGGGCGAAAGCTTACCAAAAGAAAATTAAGGGAGCTTTATTGGTTGCGCCAAGCGATATAGAAGCACCAAAGTACAATTTTGATACGCCTGGTTTTGATGGCGTACCTTTGGATAAAATCAACTTTAAAACCATTGTGGTGTCTAGCACCAACGATGAGTGGGTAACGCTGGATAGAGCTGAATTTTTTGCCAAAAACTGGGGCAGCGAATTCATTAATATCGGTGAAGCCGGGCATATTAATACTGATGCTGGTTTTGGCGAATGGCCCGAAGGATTGACGATTTTGAAAAAATTGAGTTAAAAGTTTCCCGCAGATTGCGTGGAAAACGCAGATCACAATAAATCTGCGTAAATCATCTTGATCTGCGGGGCAAATAAAGACTAGCTTTATTATTTATGCATCTTTTTTCTCAAAAACTGATCAAGAAAAACCAATCCAATCACCAGGTCGAAAAATAAGAAGCTATACAGCATAGTAGGCGTGATGTACTGATCTAAATTAAAGTTCAAATTAACATTAAAACCGAATTTAGGCATACTTACATTCGAATTGTAGAGCACATAGCCAAATAAGGCTAGCAGTGAAATCACGAAAAAGCCACCAATGCTATAAATAATCTTTTTATCAACCTGTGTTTTCATGGCTACTGGTGCCGGCACCGTGACTACACTTTCCATCACATTCCGCGTGAAAGACATCGATGGTTCATCCAGATCGAGTTCGCTAAAGGCCGAATTAAGTTTTACCAGATCCTCGTACAAAGATTTAATCCCGGCATCTGACTCAATTTTTTCTTCGATGGCTTTTTTTTCGGATCCGTTTAAATTTCCATCTATATAATCCCAAAGCTCTTGTTCTATTGCATTCATAGTAACTCCTTTACTTCATCTTTTAACAAATATTGTAATTTTTCTTTAAGCCTTTGCCTTGCCCGGTGCAATTTAACCTTTATGGTATTGGGCTCCATATGCAAAGCTTCACCAATTTCTTCCAAACTCTGCTCACCTTTATAAAATAGAGTAATAATGGCCGCGTCATCTGGCAGTAGTTGGGTAATGGCTATATTTAAAAAAGCATGACTATCCTGTTTATCGTAACCATCGGCATTAAAGCCCGAGGTATGATTCTCGAGCTGTAAAACAGTCCCCTCATCATGGATAGAGGAGGTATCTAAACGGTTTTTTCTCAAAAAAGTCATAGCCGTCGTATAAGTAATCGTGTACAGCCAGGTGCTAAATTTAGCTGTTTGTTTAAACGTGCCCAAAGCTTTATAGGCCTTTACAAAGCAATCTTGTGCAATTTCTTCGGCATCTTCCCTGTTTTTTGCAAACCTTAAAGCAAGCGTAAATACAAACCGCTGATGGCGTTTAACCAATAGCGCATACTGATCGGTCTGGCCGTTCAATATGTTTTGTATCAGTGCTAAATCTGTCAGTTTTTGCTCCATGTTTAGCTGTAAGACTACATTAAAGATAGGGAGGTTACACGTGGAACATCAATTTATTATGAGTTTAGGAAGAAATGATGGTGTGTAATTTGATTTTTGTTGGGTTTTGAAAATGAAAGGCAGTTTTTCATGGCATAGGGTAGTCCTGCTTTTGGCTTAATCTTTTTGTTGCCCTTCGACTACGCTAAGGGTGACAACAAAAAGGATTTCGCCGCAATCAGGTTTAATAACAGCGTTCTGCATTTCAAACCAACCCCATTTGCATTACATCTACAAACTAGCCCCGGGTGAAGCATTACCCTGCAGGGTAGAGGAACGAAACCCGAAGCGTATAAGCGCAACACGGGAACCAACTTAGTTTCTTGCACGGATATTGCGCTCCAAGAAAAAGAAAAAATCTTTAGCCCACACGAAACTCCCGAAGTTTTCCTTGCGCTCTGGCTTTTTAAACTTCGCAAGTTGGGCAGTATGCTAATGTGAAGCGAAAAATTTTAATCCTGCAATTGATCCGATAAGCGTACAGATAAAAAAGATCCGCCAAAAAGTTGCCGGTTCGTTAAAATAGACAATACCGATAATTACCGTCCCAACAGCACCAATACCTGTCCAAACGGCATAAGCGGTGCCCATCGGTAAAGTTTGTGTGGCCTTGTTCAACAATAGAAAACTTAAAGCAATGCATACAAAAAATGCAGCGCTCCATTTTATATTCGAGAAATTGTTCGATAATTTAAGACAGGTTGTAAAGCCAACTTCAAAAAGGCCGGCAATTATTAAGATAATCCAGTTCATGATAAATGTGTTTCTGCAAAATTACGGTACATTTATCGGCCAACATTTTACAAATGTTAAAAAATGAGCTTATTTATAAGTAGCCCTGATCCGGCTCAAGGTAACCTGAGTAACGCCAAGGTAGGAGGCAATGTGTTTTAAGGCCACCCTTTTAATCAACTCCGGCGATCGTGCTATAAACTCCTGGTAACGCTCTGCCGCACCTTTAAAAGCCCTGTCGATTAATCTCCTTTCGGTAGCAATTAATTCCTGTTCGGCTATTTTTCTGCCCCAGTTGGCAATTTCAAGATTACGTTCATAAAGCGAAAACAGGTCTCCAAGCTTTATTTTTATTAAGCTGCTGTTTTCTAACAGCTCAATATTTTCGTAACCCGGACGGTTGTTAATATAGCTGTTAAAAGAAAAAAGTACGGTGCCGCTTTGCCCAAACCAAAAAGTAATCTGCTGATTTTCACCATCGCAATATGCCCTTGCAATGCCTTTTTCAAGAACATAGAAATAAGGCTCTATTTTGTCGGCGCGGATAATTATCGTTCCTTTTTTGTGCTTGATATACTCAATATGCATAGCCAGCTCACGCAATGAATCATCACTTAATGAGGCAAAAACAGCTATATTTTTAAGTTTTTCAATCAAAATTTAAGGCGTTGAAACAAAAATAGCAATGTTTTATCTGGTATTGGATAATTATTTAATATCGCAGGTTTGATGATTGAATAATTTAATATGATTTCTCATATATAATTGTTTTTCACTCCGCTATTTGATCATTGAAAATTGATGATTGAACATTTTTTACCATGGGGTGTAACCTGATTAAAAAACACGTAGTCATAATACATAGAACACGGTTCAACAGATAATTAAATATTTACAAATTAAAAAAATATAATCATGGGAGAGTTAGTAGCAATCACATTATTCTTAGGCGCATTCGCAATGGTATTTGGAATACGCTATCTATCAAACAAAGAAAAAATGGCAATGATCGAACGGGGAATCGATCCTGGTATACACAAGGCAACGCCAAAACCGTTTTTAAGTTTAAAGTTCGGTTTGCTGTTGGTTGGATTGGGAATAGGTTTGCTGGTGGCGCTGTTTACCGTTAGGGGTGTATTTGGTAGCAACATGACAAACGCCGAAGAAGGACAATCGGTAGCCATTTACTTTGGTTGCATCGGAATTTTCGGCGGCCTGGGCCTGATTGTTTCTTATGTGGTAGAAAAGAAATGGCTGGATAATAACAAATCATTCTAGTCAATAGAGCAGTTGTGCCGTCAGATGTTTCCATCTGGTGGGAAATAGAGAGATTCAAGTTTTATAACAGGTTCGCTGTTTAAACTTGAATCTCTTTTTTGTGCTGTAAGCTGTTACCATTTAACAATTTCCAAATTATTAATACAGGTATTTGGCTTCTGAATTTAATGAACAGTCAGATGATAACATCTGACAGCACTTTTACTGCGGTTTATTAATAATCGCAACCGTCAAGCGGCTAATGCAGTTCATTTTTCCGCGTTCGTCATAAATTTTAATTTCCCAAACCTGCGTTTTGGCACCAACATGTAAAGGCTTACAAATGCCTTTTACCAGGCCACTTTTTACGGGACGCAAATGGTTGGCATTTACTTCTAAACCTACAGCAACATATTTTTCAGGGTCGATGCACATATATGATGCAATACTGCCCAGGGTTTCGGCCAAAACCACCGACGCGCCGCCATGTAGTATGCCCGCTGGCTGGTGTGTACGTTCATCAACCGGCATGGTGCCTGTAATAAAATCTTCGCCAATTTCGGTAAAACGGATATCAAGTAAAGCGCCTAAATGGTTTTTAGGGCGGTTGTTTAAATCCTCAACAGTAAAATCTTTAAACCACATCGTAACGTTCTTTTAAAATGGAAACATGGTGCATAATATGTCCGCCAGTGATAAACAAGATAGATTTTACATTAATTTCCCTGCCTGAAGCAATTCCCTTTCTTTCCAGTTCTTCCTCGTTTAAAGATTTAAAAAGGAATAAATTGGCTTTGCGTAGTGCTGTAAATTCTTCAATCAAATCTTCCAGATCACGTTCAGCAAAGCGGGCGTTTTTTACATAGTCGTCTTCTTCAAAACCAGGCAGATGTTGCTGCTCATTTCTTGCAAAACAAGTAATTCGATAGGCAAATACACGTTCAGTATCGATAATATGCCCCAGCATTTCTTTTAAAGTCCATTTGCCTTCAGCATAGGCATAATCTGCTTTATCAGCATTTCTCCTAAATAGGGCGGGGAGACTTTCTACCTGATCGTTTAAAATCTCAAAAATTTCCCTGTCTACTTTGCTGATATAGGTTTCGCCCCAAATCGGATACTCGTTAGGCTGTGGTCGGTTCATATCTTAAACTGCTTTTTAATATTATTCTAAAAGTGGTGCCTTTACCCAGTTCCGATTCTTTTACAAAAATTTCACCACTATGGTAATTCTCTACAATACGTTTGGTAAGCGATAAACCAAGGCCCCAGCCGCGTTTTCGTGTAGTATAACCGGGTTGAAAAACTGCATCAAACTTCGATCTTGGAATTCCCTTTCCGGTATCGCTCACATCAATAAATACCTGCTCTTTGGCCAGGTTCTCAATGATATTAACAGAAATAGATCCCTCGTTTTCGATGGCGTTAGCAGCATTTTTTAATAAGTTTTCAATCACCCAATCAAACAATGGAACATTAAGCAAAGCCCTTACCTGTTCATCGCCGGTAATGCTAAATTTAACCTTATCAGAGGTGCGGACTTTAAAATAGCGGATAAAATCGCTGATTACGATGTAAACCGTATGGTCTTCGAGTATTGGTTTAGAACCGATTTTCGAGAAACGGTCGGTAATAATCTCTAGCCGTTTAATATCGTTTTCCATTTCGGCAATCAAAGGATCATCCTCAGCATCGAATTTGGATTTCATCAACTCCGTCCAGGCCATTAAAGATGATATCGGTGTACCCAGCTGGTGTGCCGTTTCTTTGGCTAAACCTACCCAAACGTGGTCCTGTTCATCCCGCCGTGCCGAACTAAATGCAGCATAAGCGGTTAACAGGAAGAGAAAAATAACCCCCATTTGGATGTAGGGGAAATACCTTAACTGCGTTAAAATAAAAGAATCGCGATAATATGCTTTAAATTTCCGGCCAAAAATGTTCATCTCATCAGGCGGATGCTGTGCTTTCATCTGCCTCAGCTGGCGTACAAAGTATAAGCTATCGTAAGTAAGCTTGGCATCCGAAATGGGGTAATTGGTTTTGGTGCTGTCCAGTCCGTTAAAAGAAGTAATAATTCCCGCCGAATCGGTCATAATTACAGGTGTTTTGGTGTTTTTTCGCACCGTTTCAACCACTGTACGGTAATCATCATTATCGTAAAGAAACATGGCTCTTTCCTGAATTTTAACCCAGAGGTGAAATTGATCAGATTCTTCTCGTTCCATTTTTTTTACAAAAGAATCCGTGTAAAATACTGATGCTATGCCAATTAAGATAGCAAAAATGAGGAGGAAAAACTTCCAGCGGCGTTTCTTTTGATAGGGGTTCATGCTTTAGCTAGGCAAATTACAATAACAAAACGAAAAAATCATAAAACCATTATGCTTTTTCAAAAACCTTAAGGCAAATCAATTAAAAAGCATAGTAGCTTCATCACAGATGAAAACAGTATAAAATGGATGAAAAACATATCTTTGCAACGTCTTGCGTTTTGCGCAGTGCGGTAAGCGTTTAATCGCCCAACGCCCAACGCCAATCGCTCAACAACCCAACTATGGATAAAAAAGTTAGAGTAAGATTTGCCCCAAGCCCAACCGGAGGTTTGCATTTAGGTGGTGTGCGCACTGCTTTGTTCAATTATTTGTTTGCCAAAAAAAATAACGGAACTTTTGTACTTCGTGTAGAAGATACCGATCAGAACCGCTTTGTAGAAGGTGCTGAAGAATATATTGTAAATTGTTTAGATTGGTGTGGCATTACGCCTGATGAAAGCCCAAGCAATCCGGGTGCTTATGGCCCTTACCGCCAAAGCGAGCGCAAACCAAGCTACGGTAAATTTGCCGAACAGTTAATTAGCGATGGTTATGCGTATTATGCTTTCGATACCCCTGAAGAGTTGGATGCTAAACGTAAAGAAATCCCAAATTTCCAGTACGGACAGGCAACGCGTATGCAAATGCGCAACTCTTTAACGCTTACGGTGAGTGAAGTAGACGAATTATTAGCCGCTAAAACGCCACACGTAGTTCGCATTAAAGTACCTACAGATGAAATTGTGCATTTTAACGATTTAATTCGTGGGGATGTAAGTTTCGAAACCTCGTTGGTTGATGATAAAGTTTTGTTAAAAGCAGATGGGATGCCAACCTATCATTTAGCCGTAGTGGTTGATGATAAGGCCATGGAAATCAGTCATGCCTTTAGGGGAGAAGAATGGTTGCCATCGGCACCGGTTCATATTTTACTTTGGAAATATTTAGGCTGGGAAGCTGATATGCCTGCATGGGCCCACTTGCCATTGATTTTAAAACCTGATGGCCACGGAAAGTTAAGCAAACGCGATGGCGATCGTTTAGGTTTCCCGGTTTATGCCATGAACTGGACAGATCCTAAAACCGGCGACGTTACTAAAGGATTTAAAGAAATGGGTTTTATGCGTGAGGCCTTTATTAATATGCTCGCCCTTTTAGGCTGGAACGACGGTACCGACCAGGAATTATTCTCTTTAAAAGAGCTGGAAGAGAAATTCTCTATAGAGCGAATCAGTAAAGCAGGAGCCAAATTCGATTTCGAAAAGGCAAAATGGTATAATCACGAGTGGATTAAATCGCAAAGTGCTGAGCGTTTGGCGCCGGGTGTTAAAACTGAACTCGAAAAAGCAGAAATTGAAGTTAACGATGACGCGTTTTTAAATACAATTATTGATTTAATAAAAGACCGCTGTACCTTATTGCCCGATTTTGTGGCACAAAGTGGTTACTTTTTTGCTTCGCCGGCTGAATACGATGTAAATTCGGTAAAACCAAAATGGACACCTGAAAAAGCAGCGTTTTTTAATGCCTTTGCCGAAAGTTTAACATTGGCTGATGCTGTTACAGCAGAAGCAGCTTTTAAAGCACTGGCCGACGAAAAAGGATTTAAACCTGGTGAGTTGATGTTACCTTTCCGCATTATGTTGGTTGGAGGTAAATTTGGCCCAGGTGTTTTTGATATCGCTGTATTATTGGGCGTGTCAGAAACCAAAGCAAGAATTGAGAAAGCCATTGCTGTTTTTAACAATTAATATACTTCGTTAAAAGAAAGAGGGCTTTAATTTTTATTTATCACACCTAACGAAATACCTTTCTTTATATGATAAAAACCTAAGCTGTTTTTTGTCACAACCCAAAAGAATAAATCAATCAAAATAATTTATATTTTAGTGCAACAATTGTCCCAAATTAAAGGTTATACATTTAAATTAAATAAACTATGCAGTGGTTTGGTAAAGGCAGTAATAACGTAGAAGACGGAAGAAGTGGGGGTGGAGGCAGAACCGTTTTAGGCGGTGGCATCGGTATTATCATTGTTGTACTCGGATTAATTTTTGGAAAGGATTTAACCGGTGTGGTGAGCCAGATTCCGGCTACTACAGGTACCGAAGAAGTAAAACAGGGTGTACCAGCTAACGATCCACAGGCACAATTTGTATCCGGAGTTTTAGAATCTACCGAGCAGGTGTGGGATAAAGAATTTCAGGCCATGGGCAAACAGTATGAATACCCTAAGTTAAGGTTGTTCCGCAATGCTGTTCAAACGGCATGTGGAAATGCCAGTGCCAATGTTGGACCGTTTTATTGCCCGGGTGATCGTAAAGTGTATATCGATCTTTCTTTTTACGACGAATTGAAAAACCGTTTTGGTGCAGCCGGCGATTTTGCGCAGGCCTATGTAATTGCACACGAAGTTGGTCACCATGTACAAAATTTATTGGGAATATCAGAAAAACTTGACCAGGCCCGTGGGCAGGTGAGCGAAAAAGAATATAACCGCCTATCGGTTAAATTAGAACTACAGGCTGATTTTTTCGCAGGCCTTTGGGCACACAACGCACAAAATCTTAAAGATTTTAAATTAGATGAAGGAGATATAGAAGAAGCCCTTACAGCAGCCAATGCCATAGGTGATGATAAACTACAAAAACAGGCAACAGGCGATGTACAGCCTGATTCTTTTACCCATGGTACCTCGGCGCAACGCATGTATTGGTTTAAAAAAGGCTTCGAAACCGGAGATATTAAACAGGGTGATACCTTCAATTCAAATAATTTATAAAAAAATTAAAACTTTTTTTAATTACTGTTGTTTGTTTACAGTTAATGAGATTTTTGTCTCAAAACCAAACATAATTATCCCGGCTTCTTATTTGTTTTAATAAAGATGATCCTTATAGTTGATGACAGGCCTGAAAACCTGATCTCGTTACAGAAAGTACTACAAGCACACAATTTTGAGGTTGATACCGCATCATCGGGCGAAGAAGCGCTGAAAAAAGTACTAAAAAACAATTATGTCCTGATTATTCTCGACGTACAGATGCCCGATATGGACGGTTTCGAGGTGGCAGAGGCCATTTCTGGTTTTAGTAAGGCAAAAGACACTGCCATTATTTTCCTTTCGGCCGTAAATACTGAACTGAAATTTATTACAAAAGGATACCTCAGCGGCGGATTGGATTATATTACAAAACCTGTTGATATTAATGTCTTATTGCTTAAAATAAAAACATTTTACCGTATATACGAGCAAAACAGAAAGCTGAACGAAGTACAGGAAAAACTTTTGGAAGAAATTGAATTCCGAAAGCAGGCCGAACATAAAAAAGACGAATTCATCAGTATTGCCAGTCATGAGTTAAAAACCCCTTTAACCAGTGTAAAAGGCTACATCCAATTGTTGCAAAGAAGTTTAAACAGAGATGATAAAACCATGGCGCAAAACCATCTCGAAAAAGCCAGCATCCAACTCGAAAAACTGAACGAACTCATTGTCGATCTGCTTGATATTTCCAAAATAGAAAGTGGTAAGATGAAGTTTAACATGAAAAGCTTTTGTGCTGATAATATGGTAAACAATGCCATCGAAATGTTACAGCAATCGAATCCCGATTTCAAGATTACCAAACTCGGTAAAACCAATGATATGATTTTTGGTGATGAAATGCGCCTCGAGCAAGTGGTGATCAATTTCATAACCAATGCGATTAAATATGCCCCTGGTACTAATCAGGTTAATGTTACCATCAATATTAAAGATGAAAAACTCTACCTTGCTGTAAAAGATTTTGGTATAGGCATTTCTAAAGAACAGCAGCATAAAATATTCGATAAATTTTATCGCGTAGAAGAAAACAGCAACCGCTTTAACGGTCTGGGCATCGGTTTGTATATCTGCTCCGAAATCATTAACCGCCACGGTGGTACAATTGGCGTAAACAGCGTGCCCGATGAAGGATCGGAATTTTATTTTATCGTTCCCATTACCGAAGAAGAAATCCTTAAAAATCAGATCTAATTATCCTTAATCCATATAATGAAAACAACTCTTAAAAATAATTTGCGTTTAGGCCTTGGCTTGTCGCTTATTATTCTATTTATCAGTTCATTAGCGTCTTACGTGAGCATCAGCAACCTCATTAAAAGTACCGAACTGGTTAAACACAGCGATGAAGTAATTTTAAGTTCCGAAGGTGTAATTTCTACCCTAAAAGATGCAGAAACCGGACAAAGAGGGTATCTCTTAACTGGAAATAAAATCTTTTTGCAACCGTATTACGGCGCAACTGATACCGCAATGGCCGCATTAAGCCGGATAGAGGCACAAACGAAAGATAATTTGGTTCAGCAAAAAAATGTCGCTGAATTAAAAAATATCATGGGCCGCAGGTTAAATATTATTACCTCCACAATCGAAATTAAATCACTGGGTGGGCAAATCGATCCAACGGTATTGTTAGAAGGCAAAACTTACATGGATCAGGCCCGTGCTGTAGTTAACCGCATGGTAAAAGAAGAGCGGAGGTTGCTCGAAAGCCGTACGGCAGAACTTAACAAACTCACCTCTTATACGCCAATCCTCATTTTGATTGCAGCTGTTTTGGCGATACTCATTACACTGTTTTTCTATAGAAAAGTATCTGTCGATTTTGATGAACGCGTTAAGCTTCAAAAAGAAATTGAGGATAAAAAGTACGAAATGGAGAAACGTATTTTGGCCATTAAAGAAATTGCGCAACAAATTTCGAATGGTAATTATGGCGTAAAACTCGATAGCCAAAGCCAGGATGATATTGGTGAGCTATCCGAATCGCTCAATACCATGTCGTTTTCGTTAAAGAAATCTTTCGATACTTTGGAAGAAAATGAATGGATACAAACTGGCGTGGCCAACCTGAATGTGAAAATGGTTGGAGAGAAAGATGTTTTCCATTTAGCAGAGGATATTATCGAATTTTTAGCTAATTATACCAAGAGCCAGATTGGGGCCTTATATTTATTTAAAGATGATGGCTACCTGCATTTAAAAGGTCAGTACGCTTTAAAAGGCCAGAATTTAACCGAAACCATAGAAATTGGTCAGGGTTTAATTGGTCAGGTAGTTAAAACAGGAAAATCTATTTTACTGGATGATGTTCCACAGAATGAATTATCCATTACACATGCTACGGGCAGTATAAAACCTGCTCAGTTGATCGTATTGCCAATCGTTAGAAATGAAATTTCCATCGGTGGCCTTGAACTGGGCTCCATTACTAAATATACAGATTTACAGCTGCACTTTTTAAATCTGGTATTGTCTGATGTAGGTACTGCATTATTAGGTGCGCAGAACCGCCAGAAACTGCAGCAATTATTAGAAGAAACCCAGGCACAATCAGAAGAGTTACAAGTGCAGCATAACGAGCTTGAAGGATTAAATGCCGAGCTCGAGGCGCAGGCACAGAAACTTCAGGCCAGTGAAGAAGAATTGCGCGTACAGCAGGAAGAATTATTGCAAAGCAACCAGGAGCTGGAAGAAAGAAGCAGCTTGCTGGAAGAGAAAAATGAGCTTATCGAAGAAAGGAATATCGAAATTCAACAGAAAGCAGAAGCGTTAGAGTTGAGTACAAGATATAAATCGGAATTTTTGGCCAACATGTCGCACGAGTTAAGAACACCACTCAACTCCATTTTATTGTTATCGCGCTTAATGGCCGAAAATGAGGCTATGGACCGCGAACATCAGGAATATGCAGAGGTAATCCAAAGCTCCGGACAGGGCTTGTTAAGCTTAATTGATGAGATTTTGGATCTTTCTAAAATTGAAGCAGGCAAAATGGAACTCGATCGGATGAACATTAAGGTTGATGACATCATCTTCAATATGCGTTCGTTATTTAATCCGTTGGCAAAAGAGCGGAACCTCAACTTTGTGATCGATAAAACAGAAGCGGTACCAGAGTTTTTCCATACCGATAAAATGCGTTTAGAGCAGATCATCAAAAACCTGCTATCAAATGCCATTAAATTTACAACTGTTGGCTCAGTAACCTTAAACATCAGTAAAAATGATAAGTTAGGGGCATTGGTGTTTAAAGTTACCGATACGGGGGTAGGTATTGCTCCAGAGAAACAGGGCATGGTATTCGAGGCCTTTCAACAGGCAGATGGCTCTACCCGCCGTAAATTTGGGGGTACAGGCCTGGGCCTGTCAATCAGTAGAGAACTGGCCAAATTATTGGGTGGATATATTGATTTAAAAAGTACAGAAGGTGAAGGAAGTATTTTTACTTTAACCCTGCCTATCGATAAAAATAAAGGTTTTGATGGTGTGATTGCCAGTTTAGAAAAGCCTGTAGTAGTGGCTCAGGCTGAGCCGGTTATCAAAAAAGTGAGCCACTTAACGGTTGATAATATTCCACAGGAAATAGAAGACGACCGTGATAACATCCAGCCCGATGATAAGGTAATTTTGATTGTAGAAGATGATACCCCTTTTGCCAAAACACTTTTGGATTTTACCCGTAAAAGAAATTATAAGGGCCTGGTTGCCGTTCGTGGCGATGTGGGTATTGAAATGGCTAAAACATTTAAACCGCTTGCCATTTTACTCGATATCCAGTTGCCGGTTAAAGATGGCTGGCAGGTAATGGAGGAGCTGAAATCCGATCCTTCAACCCGCCCGATTCCGGTGCATATCATGTCGTCGTTACAGGTTAAAAAAGAAAGTTTATTAAAAGGTGCCGTAGATTTTATCAACAAACCTTTTGCTTTTGAGCACATGCAGGAAATATTTTCGAAACTGGAACATGCTTTAAGCCGTCACCCTAAAAAAGTACTCATCGTTGAAGAAAATGAGCAACATGCTAAAGCGCTAAGTTACTTTTTAAGCAATTTTAATATCCAGACAGAAATTGTTAATCAGGTGAACGAAAGTGTTTCAGCTTTGCATAAACCTGAGGTTAACTGTGTGATTTTAGATATGGGTATCCCAGATAAACATGCTTATGAAACCCTGGAAGTAGTAAAGAAAACCCCCGGATTGGAAAACCTACCCATTATTATTTTTACGGGTAAAAACCTTTCGAAAGGTGAAGAAAACCGCATTAAACAATATGCTGATTCGATTGTGGTAAAAACCGCACATTCTTATCAGCGTATTTTGGATGAGGCCGGCCTGTTCCTGCATTTGGTTGAAGAAAAGAGCAAGGAAAAGACAAAAGCACCTAAAAAATTCTCAGAATTGCAGGATGTATTGGTGGGCAAAACGGTTCTGGTTGCTGATGACGATGTGCGTAATATTTTCTCGCTCACCAAAATGCTTGAGCAACACCAGATGAAGGTAATCGCTGCCACCGATGGTAAAGAGGCACTTAAGTTATTGAACGAAAACCCAGAAGTTGATGTGGTTTTAATGGATATGATGATGCCTGAATTGGATGGTTACGAAACCACAACAGCCATCAGACAGGATATTAAATACCGAAACCTGCCTATTTTGGCGGTAACCGCCAAAGCCATGATGGGCGACAGGGAAAAGTGTATTGCCGCAGGTGCTTCTGATTATATCAGCAAGCCGGTAGATATGGATCAGTTAATATCTCTTTTACGTGTTTGGCTTTACGAAAATCATCATAAATCATAACCCATTTTTATTTAACTATGCCTCAAAAATTAATTCTCATTATTGATGATGATAACCGAAACATTTTTGCCTTAAAAGCTGTTTTAAAGGCCAAAGGTTTTGATTGTTTATCTGCTATAAGTGCCCAGGATGGTTTTTCTATTATGGAAAAGCACGATAACGTTGCCATTGTTTTAATGGATATGATGATGCCCGATATGGATGGTTACCAGGCCATTTCGGTAATGAAAAAATCAGCCAAAATGCAAAATATACCAGTATTGGCAGTAACTGCACAGGCCATGGTTGGCGATAAAGAACGTTGCTTATCTGCCGGGGCCTCAGGTTATGTTTCAAAACCGATAAATGTGGATGAATTATTGTTACAGATAGAAAATTTTACAAAATAACAGGTGATAGGTGATGCGATAGATAACGATCAGGTTGAAATCCTGTTAAATGATGTGCTGGAGACTCATGGTTATGATTTTCTTGAATATTCGCATGCATCAATAAAAAGGAGGATTAGCCGCCTTTACGCACTGGATAATTTTGTAAGTTTTGCCGAGTTCCGTTATACTGTTAAAACAGATAAGCAATATTTTAAGCGGTTTTTAGAAGAAATTACCGTTAATGTTACCGAAATGTTTCGCGATCCTTCTTTTTACAGGGCTTTGCGGAATGATGTACTCCCCGCTTTGGGTACTTATCCCTTTATCAGGATCTGGGTAGCAGGTTGCTCTACTGGTGAAGAAGCTTATTCGCTTGCCATTGTTTTAAAAGAACTGAACCTGCTTAACAAATCGCTTATTTATGCCACAGATATTAATCCATCTGTTCTGGATAAGGCAAAAAAAGGCATGTTTCCTTTAAATTATTTGAAACAATATTCAGAAAATTACCTTCAGTCGGGTGGTTTGAAAGATTTTTCTACCTATTATACCGCAAACTATTCGCTGGCCAAATTTGATGAAACTTTGAATAGCAAAATGATCTTTTCTACGCATAACCTGGTTTCTGATCATTCCTTTAACGAATTTCAGCTTATTTTATGTAGAAATGTGTTAATTTATTTCGATAAAGAGCTACAGCATAAAGTATTTAACCTATTTGATGGAAGCATCGAAAAATTAGGTTACCTTGCCTTAGGTAGTAAGGAAAGCCTGGAGTTTTGGCCTAAAGCTAAAGAGTATAAACGCGTAAAAATGGAGAAAATATGGCGGAAACTGTAAATTCTACTCCATGCGCAGCATTAATTATCGGAGGTTCTGCAGGTAGTTTAGATGTACTGCTCGAGATTTTTCCTGTACTAAAGAGCGATATCAGTTTCCCTATTATAGTAGTCATTCACCGTAAGGCCAGTAACGAATCGCTATTAACCGACCTGCTGCAAAGCCGTACCACATTAAAAGTTAGTGAGGCCGAAGAAAAAGAGACTTTAACTGCTGGAAAAGTTTTTATTGCCCCTGCAGATTACCATATGCTGATAGAAGATGATCATAGTATTTCTTTAGATTATTCGGAAAAAGTAAATTATTCCCGGCCATCTATCGATGTTACGTTTCAATCAGCAGCTGAGGTTTTTAGAGAGAAAGTAGTCTGTATTTTGCTTTCAGGTTCTAACGCCGATGGAGTTGAAGGACTAAAAAATGTAAACAATTATGGGGGTAAAGTGGTTATACAAAATCCAAATACAGCCATCATGCCGTATATGCCCCAGCAAGCAGTACTCGGTGTAAAACCGCATGTAATATTGGACAGTTATGATATGGCTGATTTTATAAATAATTTAAATAATTAATTTGCTTTCGGAGGTTAATATGACAGTTGCAAAAAAAGTATTTGTTTTTGATGATAACAGGGATATCCTTGATCTATGTACATTTATTTTGGAAGATGCCGGGTACGAAATAAAAACATCTGAGAATGCCAATAACATAGAAAAACAAGTGGCTGAATATATGCCAGACTTGATTTTTATGGATAACTGGTTGCCTGATTTAGGGGGCATACAAGCTACAAGGGCATTAAAAAGCCATCCTGATTTAAAACATATACCCGTAATTTATTTTTCAGCAAATAATGATATTTCTTCACTGGCAGATGAGGCTGGCGCGGATAGTTATTTATCAAAACCTTTTGATATTGCGGCGCTCGAAGAAATCGTGAAAAGGCATTTGAGCTAGCGCCTGCCTTTGCTAAACTTGTGAAGTTTCCTCTAGCTGCGAAAGTTCGTCATTTCGAGCGGATCCGATAGCTATCGGGTGTAGCGAAATCGGGAACTACGGAGTACTCCGTGAAGCTAAATCTATCGGGATAGATCTCCCCATTTCACAACGTTCCAGTCGAGATGAGGACTTTTTATTTGAAATCTGTTACTCCTTCCCCCAGATTCTTGTATTCAGATTCAGCTCTTTAACAATATCATACATAAACTTAATTACATTGATATCAGTGTAAAGTGTAACTGGCTTTAAAAGCGAACCGAAGATCGGAGCCTCAAAATAATTCCTGTTAAGTGGAAAAGCGATATACATCTTCGATCCTGTAAATGATAGCCTAATGGTCTTTATAGATTGATGGTTGAGTTTTAGTATACTTTCCATCATAGCCGGAGTAAGGATATACCTGGCTTCAACCTGGTCTGAACTGTAGGTTACAAAAGTTTTATCAAACTCCGTGTTTTCCAGCCTGATCAGGTTTTCATCTGCAAAAAAGGATACATTTTTTGATAACCATGCCCCAACGGCACTTTTACCAGCTTTTGGCTTCACTACCGTTACCCTGTTAAAATTTTTATTAAAATCGGCCACAAAAATAATTCCCTTAAAAATTTCATATAATCGTGGTCTTTTTCTACCATCTTTATCCTGATATTCTTTTTTATATTCCGCAAAAGCTTCAGCAAAATAAAAAGCTGTTTTACCTGCACTGCCAGCTACCAGGTCTTCGGAGCCATAAAAGTCCGGTGGTCCATCATAAAGTTGGCTATATTCAAATTCATGCGCATCAATATATCCCGAAGGATTAAAGGTAAGATTTGGATCAATAAATTTTAAAGCTGCACTAAGCGCTTCTCGCTTATACCTTTCCCTATACCTGGTTAGTTTATCATTTCTAAAAGCATATCTAATAGACAATATGAGCATAAAAACGATAAAGACCGCAATACCTGTAAGAAGGTGGTTCAAGAAATAACTAACACTAAGGCCAATAAAGCATAGTGCGGTAAAAACTTCATCTGTTATTTTTTGAGCGGCAATTTTTTTCCGTTCTACCTCCAGTGCAGCCAAAGCCTGTAGTAAAGCTGTGTCATTTTCAATGTTTGGAGCCATTAATTACTAAAAAGCTCTTTTGCGCTAATGTTTTTACGTTCTTCAACCGTGGCTTCGAATAATTGAGCCGTATTAAAATTGAATGATTTGGCAAATAAATTGGTAGGGAAGGTCATAATCGAATTGTTGTATTCAATTGCAGCAGCATTATAGGTTCTTCTGCTTGCGGCAATCTGCTCTTCAGTTTCTGTCCAGGTAGCCTCCAGGTTTCTGAAATGGGCATCAGCTTTTAGATCGGGATAATTTTCAGCAGTCATTATTAAACCCTGAACGCTTCTGCCTAATTGATTGTTAAGGTCTGTTTTTTCAGCAGGACCAAGATTTCCTGATAGCATCCTTGATCGCATTTCAGCAATTTTGGTTAAGGTATCATGCTCGTGGATGGCGTAACGTTTTACCACTTCAACCAGGTTTGGAATAAGATCGAAACGTTTTTTCAACATTACGTCTATAGATGAAAAAGCATTGGTAACCTGGTTTCTTTTCTTTATAAGTGAATTGTAAGCAGAAAAGGGCATGAGCAGTAAGAATACCACTAGGATAGTAATAAAGATGATCATAATTTAGATTTAAGATTAAGGCAATAAATATAAGAAAAGGTTACAAAACGTTACCGCTTTTCGTTTTGTTCTCGTTCTTTTTTCAAACGGCGTTCTAATCTTTTTTGTACCCGTAGGTTATGGCTGGCCCGCATGGCCCTAAAGCGGGCAATATGTTGCTGTACTTCTTTTTGTTTTTCTTCTGTAATGCCAATACTGTATTTTATGCCTGTAAATAGGCTCCTCCATATTAAATTGAAGAACGAAGTGTTTGATGGCCGGCTATAATTAACATCTACAGGCACTAATTTGCCATCGGTACCGGGGTTTTCAGATTTAATGATGAGTGCATTAGCTAAGAAGGAAAGAAAACCGCGGGTAACCAAATGGTCTTTTTCAGGGTCGTTCTTCATCAATGCGACAGAAAGATCATAATAAGAAAAGGCTACCGTTCCCTTTGTGCCCAAATCGTTCGCTTTAAAATTGAATTTCAATTTGTCAACATTCCCACGGTTAATACGTACCAGGCCAAGCGGTTTAGTAATCTGGTTTAAAACCCTGGCGTTAAAATTATGCAAAATCCCGTTATAAGAAAACTCGCCGTCTTTAGCGGTGAGGTTAAATTTAAAATTTACATCAAGTTTTCCCTGGCCAAACAGATAAGTATTCAGGTTAACCTCCATAATTGGATTTATGGCCTTAATATTATCCAGGTTGGTGGCATTTTTTATAATACCCGAGGTATTTTCGAAACTGATGCGTCCCCTCTGGTTACTCTCGCTGTTAAAAACCGAATAATTAACATTTACATCTTTCAACTGAATTTTCTGTACCAGTATAGGAGCTTTAAGTAACTGTAAAAGCTGATGGGGAAATTTACCGATCTTATTTTCCTGTGGTTTGTTCGGGAGCCCATTTTGGTTAAAAACAGATATAAAACCATTAGAAATGGCCATTTCTTTTGCCCAGAGCTCCTGTTTGCTGATGTAAAGCGGTAAATCGATCCCATTAAGCATAATATCCCGCATACCGATGTCAAAACGTTCTCTGGCATAACCAGCTACTTTACCGAATTTCATTTCATCATAAAGCGGAACGAGCGCAAAGCTGTTAATCCTCAGTTTACCAGTGGTTGCCCTAAAATCAAGTTGATCAAGCTTGATGTCGTACATTTTATCTGGCGTATGGTATACATAGTTATTAAGGTTAATCACAATATCCTTGAGCAGGTAAAAACGGCCGGGATCATCAGCCGAAGTTGAATCAACCAGCAGATCGGTTAGGGTAATGTTAAGGTCGTCAATATCAAAAGGCACTGAATTGGGAATATTTTTATTCACGTACTTAAAGCTTACATCTTTAAAACGGATGGTATTGATGCTAAACTCTTTCAGGTTTTTAGAGATGATATCGTAAGGCGATTTAATCGGCCTTGGTGCACGCCCTTCGTTAAATGCGAATTGCTGGTTAACCATGGTTACCTCTGGCTTATCAAAAATAATTTCTTCCAGCTGCAGCTTTTTTTCGCGGTATAAAGTTAAAGGGTGAAAATGTTTCACTACCAGTTTTTTTAAGGAAACGGTGTAAAGGTTGTTCGGTGCTCTTTTTAAGGCAATAAGCTGTTTAAAACGGTTGGTATCAGGTATTATTTTTACATTTTGTAAAGTGGCATTACCTGTAACCACATTGGTTGAAACTTTGGTAAAACTGATGGTGTATAAGCTATCGGTCGATTTGTAAAGCAGTGTTTTTATCCTGTCTGTTAATATTGGCCGCGATTTTACATTTAAAAACCATGTTAAACCGGCGAGTACGATAAAAATACCGAGTAAAATACCCGCAATCCATTTAAAAGCTTTGTAACGGTATCTTTTTGTATCAGGCATTAAAAAAAGGGAGGCTGTGGTTTTATCAGCAATATACGGTTATAACATAAATTACAGAAATTGTGCCGTTAGTTTTTTTCTCTCCGTGCTTTTCTTGCCGCTTTCCTGTCAGCACGTTTTTGTTCCCTTATTTTTTTTGCGATTACTTTTTGCTGTTTCACCGGATTTTTTTCGGGTACAATGCCAACACCTACAATATCTTTTATGCCCACAAAAACGGTCTTCCACATCAGGTTAAAAAACGAGGCCGAATTAATTCTGTTATTGGTCATCGTTGCTGTTCTTGGTGCCTCACCTTTTAGTGGATTTTCATCTTTAACCAGAATGGCATTCGCCAAAAAAGATAAAAATCCTTTTTCTTTGGTGCCTTCCCCATCAATATTGTCTGATAACAACTTTACTTTTAAATTGGTGTACAGCATATTCATCGATCCTGTTGCCGATCTTAAATTACCATTCGCCTTAAAATCAATGTGCTGGATGTCGCCGCTTTCAATTTCGACCAATCCCAGTGCTTTCGATAGCGGATTTAAGTTTTTAAGGTCGAATTTGCCCAAATTTCCGCTATAACTGAAAGCACCATTCTTATCGGTAAGGTTAAAATCAATTTTTACGTTCAGTTTGCCTGAACCCATTAAAAGCGTATTCAAATCGGCTATTGCATGGTTCTTTTTGGTTAGCTGCAGGCTATCATTGGTTACATTTAAGATGTTTCCATGAAGTGATTTAAAATCGACCGAACCAATTTTTTTACTCGCGGGGTTAAACTCCGAATATTTTACGTTTATGCCCCTCAACTTCACAGTATCAATTAACATTGGCATGTTTAACCTTTTCAGCGCCATATGTGGATAATTTTGGCCTTTATCAAAACCTGGTGGCGGTGGCGATTCGCGGCTCATAAACACCTCAACATTGGCTGGCCCTATCTTTAAAGATTTTGCATGCAGTTTCTGATCGGTATTTAAGCCAATAAAATCGACCCCATTAAATTCTATCTTTTCAAAACCTAAATTATAACGGTCTTTCTGGATCTTATATTTACGGGCGAAAGTTAACTCATCATATAAAGGTGTAAGTTTAAAACCCTTAACCGTTATCTTTTTCGATGAAGTGGAGCCTTTAATTGTATCAACCTTCATCGAGTACATTTTATCTTTGGTAACCGATTTATAACCCGCCAACTGAAAAGATACATCTTTGGTGTAATAAAACCTTGCGGTATCATTGCCAGAGAGCGAATCCAGCAAAAAATCATTTATCGTAATGTCCAGGTGTTTGATGGAGTTTTTGGTCTTTTTAGCGGCGGTTTTATTGATATAGTCGAAATCGGCATCTACAATTTTAATGCTTTTAACATGTACCGATTTAAAGTTTTTCGAAATCTGCTCGTAAAGCGATTTTTCGTCTTTTATGGTATCAGGTTTCCTGGTAACCTTGTTAAAAATCATGTTGATGGAGGGCTGCTGTAAAAGAATTTCATTTACGTCTATCCGTTTTTTGAAGTAGGCCGTTAATATTCCAACCCTCGTAATCTGCAGTTTCTTTAATTTAAGCTCGAAAATATGTGCGGGTGCCAGTTGTTTTTTCTTCAGGCTGTCGAAAACCGAAGTGTCTGGCGTTAAAGTAACATCACGCAAGGCCAAACTGCCTGTAATTACATTTAGGTTAATGCTTTTAAAATCTATGCGGTACAAATGGTGAGAGCCATTATAAACACCATCTTTAATCTTGTCGGTAAGTATAGGTTTCCACCTGGCACTCAAAAACATGGCACCAAATGCTACAATTAATCCCAGTATGCCGAATATACTTCCTATCCAGGTCCAAATTTTGTTTCTATTCTGCGTGTTCATAAGGGGATGGCTTATCCGTATGTAACAGATAGGAGCGCGAAAGGTTTTTTGATAAAAAGCGAAAAGAATAAAGGGTAGCATATTGTTAAATTGTTTTATTGTTAAAATTGCTTTTGGAGCACAGAGGCGGTATAAGTAACATTTTTTGCTACTCTCTTATGCACTTTCCAGAAGAAGCGGGATGTTTTGCTGGCGCTTATTGACTGTCTGCTGTTTCTAAACCCGACCATAGCGTGATGCTACAATTTTTTCAATTGGGGCAGAAGCGGGGGCGGGACTGTTGCCGGCCATTGGTGCCGAACCCTACATTTCCTAAAAAGGGCTGTAAATTGTTTTTGGAGCGCAGGGGCAGTATAAGTAACAATGTTTGCTCCTTTGCTTCGCTTGTACGCTTTGGCCGTCGTGCCTCCTGGCCTGCAGGGTACCGCTTCGCCAAGGGCTAGATTGGTTAAGCTGGT